>ERZ791645.308-NODE-308-length-44043-cov-7.336205_pt1 | contig 44043 bp, 42 predicted proteins | sample MGYA00509939_ERZ791645 | MGnify/ENA primary metagenome ERZ791645 (study PRJEB30046, sample SAMN00715249) | human gut metagenome | study: EMG produced TPA metagenomics assembly of the A metagenome-wide association study of gut microbiota in type 2... | reverse complement strand
AGCATGTAGAAAGCTTATGATTTCCTCGTTTGGACGAGGGTTCGATTCCCTCCAGGTCCACAAAATGTTGGTAATCAATGAGCTGATGGGAGTAAAAGATCCGATTTTACATACAGAAATGTAGTAAAGTCGGATCTTTTGTTTTGTATCGTATGTTTTTTTATATATAATTCTTGCTTCTAAGAATATTTTGATATATTTGCAGCCAAAGCACAAAAGAGTTTGTGGCTTTATTTTTAGTGGAGAAAAAATTGTAAGAAGCGTTGTGCTTTATTCTTGTCATTGAAAACCTGAGAAACTTTCAAGAAAACACAAGAATGGCATAGTATGTTTCCTACGCTGGTTTCCGGCGTGGGACTGCTATCCATCCATTTTGTGTTTTCGGGTTTTCTCAGGACCTTCAATGACAAATGGTGGTACGCAGTTCTACGCTTTTTGTTTTATTATTAGGATTCTGAAAGAACTGGAGGATCTAATGATTGTCTTATGAAAAACAAACCTTTTTATTTAACTCTTTTGGGAGTATTCCTTTGGGTTGGATGTACTTTTAAGCCGCCCATGCCAGCTGAAAGTGAGATTTTGAACCAAATCCGGCTGGAACCGAAAATTGATAAATTCGTTTTTGGAGTGAGTATTGGTTCTGCTTTGGATTCATATAATTTTAAATTGAAACGAACCCCGCGCCAAGCACTTATCAAAGACGGTATCTTATTGCCGGGTGGTGTTTATTGGAGCAAATTAAATCCCAAATATAATGATAAATTTATAGAAGTAAACGAAGATAATGCGCGATATGTCTATGCCAATCCTCATTTGGATGGTATCTCTTTCATAAGTGCCGGACCGGCAGGTTATGATACTTCTCGTTATATGATTGCATTGGTGGGCTATCACTATGAAGTTACAGATTGGGCCAAGCGGATTAATAAGTATAATTCTTCTCAATTTGCTGATATTTCGGGGACAAAAGAATATCTCTTGGAGTATGATAGAAACTTGAAACGCTGGAATTGTGTACGCGATTTAAATTGGTAGACAAGTATGAAAAGAATGATATTGTTTTTCTTTTCTCTCATAGCTATTGCTTCTTATATGGTGATTCCTCGTATGTGTAATAATCGGGTAAACGAAGAAAAACAAATGGAAATAATTCAATTGATTGCACGTAGGACCGGTTGCAATGACTATGACAGGAAATATACGGTAGAGCGGGGAGCATTGCGCTTTCATCCCACTATATCTTTCAATCAAGAAACATCTTATAGCGTGATGTTGGAGCTTGTTTCTGCGTTTGGTGATATGGAATCTGAATATTCAGAAGAAACAAGAGCCGGAAAATGGATACAGTTTTATCGTTGGATTTATGAAAATACGGAATATCGGTATGTGGTGTATTATGACCGGTACTCTTATCAGGATGTGGAGTGTATAAATCTTTATTGGCATGAATTAAAATAAAAAAGAAGATATGATGGAACAAAAAGAAAGAAGTATCGGACATAAGGTGCTTTTGGTGGGAGTGCCATTGCTGGCTTTATACCTGTTTTACCAATTTAATGTGGTAAAGCTATTTAATGAAGGATTTACAGGTCATGAACTGATGGACTTGGATGCGGTTAAGAAACTTTTCAGATATCATACATTCGGATTGTATGTTGCGTTTGAAGTGAAACATCTTGTTGGCTACATTATGCTGTGTGGCTTCGTGTTGCTTGCGGCGAGTGAGGCATTTTTAGTCGGCCGATTTTTGAACGTGGTGCGTATAGTGGGGGGAATTGTATTGTCTTGCGGGTATTTGTCTTTCTTCTTTATGGAGGCTCACGGCTTTTGCGGAGCGGGTTTCTGGACTCCTTTTCTTTTGCTGCTATTCTATTTCTGCTTGGCTTATGTCACATTGCCCGATGAAGGCAAACTCCCTATTGAAAACAGGATAGGTATTCTCTTATTGGTAATAGCCGTTTTCTTTTTAGCGTTTTTACCGTTTACAAAGACGGGTAGTAGGGTATACGACTTTTATCACGACAGCAGTGATGGAGATGACCAATTGATTCGCTATGCGGCTTATGTTACATATTTGGCGTTTTATGCTTGCATTGTGTCGTTAACGCGTAAGAGAAAGATGCCCGATTGGGAATTTTGGGTAGCTTTTGTCATGGCTTTGTGTTGTCATGTGTTTGTGTTTCTCCGAGTTATAGATTATCCGTCTGGGACTGGGTTGTCAGTGGGCTATTACGCCTCATTGGCTCTTATTGTCGGGATATTTGTATGGTTGCGTGGGGTGAACAGTGACGGTGAAGAAAAAGAACCGACCGAGTTTGAAAAGATGAATAAGCAAGTGGAAGAAACCATGCGACGTGAAGAATGAATTGTAAATTGATATATATAAAAATACTATGTTATGATGAAAGCAAAGACGTTTTTAGTTGTAGGAGGATTTGCCCTGTGTCTGTTGGCGGGGTGTACTCATTATGAATCGGAGACTACATTCGGCAAGGTGCCCGACATCGTGTGCCGGTATGATAATAAGGCGCATGCGTTGCAGTTGCGAATCAATAGGAGTAGTGGTGATGAGAGAAGAAAATACACGAAAGAACAAGAGGATTTGTTGCACAAAGAACTGCCCCAAACACTTCGTGACGAGAAAGTGGATGAGATAGTGGGGCGTGAAATTCCGGTAGATTGCCGAACTGATTACTTTAGTATAGACAAATTCGTGATAACAGAGGTGGATAAAGATGGTAGCATCCTCTTGAATGGCAAGATTCTTTTTAATGTGAATTTTGAAAGAGAATACGATTTGGGCTATGTAGGGCTGACTACGGATTTATGTGATATGGCAGGTACAGCTTATAATTCAAAGAGGTTCTATATGAATTATCGTTTCAGCGATTACTATCAGGCTTTTGTCCCTTCCCGTGAGGCGACCATGCGTTATAAGGCGAAATATCCTAAGAAAGGCGAAACTGCTGATTTTCATTTTAGCATTCCCAATTATTTCTTTGAGGGGCATTACCAGCGTGGCAAGGACTTGCCGGTAAAGGTGGTGATTACGCAGTATGATACTCATCCTCTCAGATGATTATGATACACAGAATGATGTGCTTTTAATGGACGGAGTATCTTATAATAAATTTCTTGCTAAAATAAACCTTTCCATCTGTCAATTATTACTATAAAGGAGTCATTTCCAAGATAAGGTTTCTAAATATTTTGCTTTTAAATGAGAAGCAAATCAACTTTTTTGTTGATAATGAAAAAACAAATACTATCTTCGTAACATAAACGAGAAACGAAATATGATAGTAACATTCGATAAGGACTATTTGCAACAACTTTACGAAAAAGGCAAATGCGATGACAAGAAGCATCGTTTTCAGCCCGACATAGTGAAAAGATATAAAAAAGGAATCGATTACCTTAAACGGGTAAATAAAATCGAAGAACTATTTTTGCTGCCCTCTTTGCATTATGAAGTCCTGAAAGGTAATAAGACGGACATTTCGTCAATCCGTGTGAACGACCAATATCGTATTGAATTTACTGTAAGTGAAACTGTCGAAACTGTTATTACCGTATGTAATGTCCTTGAATTGTCAAACCATTGTAAATAATTTCGTTATGATTGAAGTAAAAGGAATAGATCCTAAAATGATTGCAAACAACATCGACCCTTATGAGCCGACTCATCCTGGAGAACTGATCAAAGATGAAATCGAGTTTCGTGGTATATCACAAAAGAAACTTGCTGATAGAATGGGGGCGTCATATACTGTTGTAAATGATATTATTAACTGTAAACGTGCTGTAAACCCTCAATATGCTCTTTTGTTTGAAGCTGCATTGGGTATTCCTGCGCATATTCTTACAGGTTTGCAGGCTGATTTTGATATGCTTAATGCTAAGCGTAACCAGGCTTTCGCCAAACGTCTCGAAAACATTCGGAAGGTTGCCGCATTGCTATAATTTTGTGTTGAACAGTATTGGGTAATAACCTTTTTATGCGTTCTATTCTTTCTTTTGTTATTTTTCCATGCAGCACTAATCTTTTTGTAGTAACTTCGCTCTGCTAATGTCTTCCAATGACTCATAGAAAGATTCTACATATCGACATGGATGCTTTTTACGCCTCAGTAGAACAGCGTGATAATCCTGAACTTCGTGGCAAGCCTTTGGCGGTAGGTCATGCAGAGGAGAGGGGAGTTGTGGCTGCTGCCAGCTATGAAGCCCGGCGTTATGGTGTCCGTTCGGCGATGTCCTCCCAAAAGGCGAAACGCCTTTGCCCGCAGTTGATCTTTGTGCATGGGCGGATGGATGTCTATAAAGCAGTTTCCCGGCAGATACATGAAATCTTCCATGAGTATACGGATATTATTGAACCTCTTTCTTTAGATGAGGCTTTTCTGGATGTGACGGAGAATAAGAAAGGCATTTCATTGGCAGTGGACATAGCCAAAGAAATAAAGCAAAAGATTCGTGAACAGCTCAATCTCGTTGCGTCTGCCGGAGTTTCTTATAATAAATTCCTGGCTAAAATAGCTTCAGACTATCGCAAACCGGACGGATTATGTACCATTCATCCGGAACAAGCGCTTGATTTTATCGCTCGTCTCCCTATCGAATCATTTTGGGGAGTAGGCCCTGTGACCGCCAAGAAAATGCATCTACTCGGCATTCGCAACGGGCTCCAACTACGGAAATGCTCTTTGGAAATGCTGACAGCGCATTTTGGAAAGGTAGGGGCTCTTTATTACGAATGTGCACGGGGGATTGATGAACGTCCGGTGGAGGCTGTCCGTATTCGTAAATCTATCGGATGCGAACGTACATTGGAGCGGGATATCTCTACCCGTTCATCGGTGATTATCGAACTATATCATGTGGCGGTGGAGCTCGTCGAACGACTCAACCATAAAGATTTCAAAGGAAACACCCTAACGCTGAAAATCAAGTTTCATGATTTTAGTCAGATAACCCGAAGTCTTACCCAGCCGCAAGAGTTAACAACCTTGGACCGTATACTTCCGCTTGCAAAAGAATTGCTTAAAAGTGTAGAATATGAACAGCACCCGATTCGCCTTATCGGACTTTCCGTCTCTAATCCGAAGGAGGAAGCCGATGAACAACACGGCGTTTGGGAACAGTTGAGTTTTGAATTTAGTGATTGGGATTGAACTTAAAATAAGGCAATGATGAGTACGATTTTGGAGGTATGTACTTTTTTGTCATTAGGTTCGTATGATTTACTCACCTTATTTTATAAGATATACACTATCTTTGCCTTACTTAAATGAACAAAAATACCATGAATCGAATGAAACATTTGCTTTGTGTTCTTTTAGTAGCCGCTTTAGGAAGTTTCACTTTCAAAGCCAATGCTTACACCGAACGCAATATGCTGCAAAAAGCGGCAGACGAATCTACATTGAAAAATGTGTTAGTGATGAAACAAGCGTGGGTGCCTTATCCTGCTTATACGGATCGTGCCGCTTGGGATTCGCTGATGGGTCCCAACAAACAACGTCTTATCGAAGCCGGTGAAAAACTTCTCAACTACAAATGGCAACTGATTCCTGCCACCGCTTATTTGGAATACGAGCGTAGCGGCAACCGAAAAGTGATGGAGGTTCCTTACGACGATAATCGTAGAGCACTTAATACCCTGATGCTTGCCGAACTGGCGGAGGGAAAGGGACGCTTTATCGACCAACTTCTCAATGGAGCTTATATGAGCTGCGAAATGAATTCATGGGTTTTATCTGCACACTTGCCCCGTCAGAGCAGTAAACGTTCGCTTCCCGATTTCCGCGAACAGATTATTGATTTGGGCTCAGGGGGGTATGGAGCCTTGATGGCGTGGGTACACTATTTTTTCCGTAAGCCATTCGATAAGATCAATCCTGTAGTATCCCTACAAATGCGTAAAGCAATCAAAGAACGTATTCTCGATCCTTATATGAATGATGATGAAATGTGGTGGATGGCTTTCAACTGGCAACCGGGAGAAATTATCAATAACTGGAATCCTTGGTGTAATTCCAATGCTTTGCAATGTTTCCTCCTGATGGAAAATAATAAGGACAAGCTGGCCAAAGCCGTTTATCGTTCTATGAAGTCAGTGGATAAATTCATTAATTTCGTAAAGTCCGATGGCGCTTGTGAAGAAGGAACCTCTTATTGGGGACATGCTGCCGGAAAACTCTATGATTATCTCCAAATTCTTTCCGATGGTACAGGAGGCAAGATATCCTTGTTTAATGAACCGATGATTCGCCGGATGGGTGAATATATGTCCCGTTCCTACGTAGGCAATGGCTGGGTAGTGAACTTCGCCGATGCTTCGGCACAGGGTGGGGGTGACCCTCTGTTGATTTACCGTTTCGGTAAAGCGGTCAGCAGTGATGAAATGATGCATTTTGCAGCTTACTTGCTGAATGGCAGAAAGCCGTATGCTACTATGGGCAATGACGCTTTCCGTTCCCTTCAATCCCTGCTTTGCTGTAATGACCTGGAAAAAGCGACCCCGAAACACGATATGCCGGATGTTACTTGGTATCCCGAAACTGAATTCTGCTACATGAAAAATAAGAATGGTATGCTGCTCGCTGCCAAAGGCGGATTCAATAATGAAAGCCATAACCATAATGATGTAGGAACGTTCTCTTTGTATGTAAACACGATTCCTGTATTTATTGATGCCGGAGTCGGTACCTATACCAAGCAGACGTTCGGAAAAGACCGTTATACTATCTGGACCATGCAAAGCAATTATCATAACTTACCGATGATAAACGGAGTTCCGCAAAAATTCGGTCAACAATATAAAGCGACCAATACTGTTTGCAATGAAAAGAAGCGTATTTTTTCTGCAGATATTGCCACAGCTTATCCGGCAGAAGCAAAAGTAAAGAGTTGGATTCGTTCGTATGCATTGGACGACCGTAAACTGATGATTACGGACAACTATACATTGAATGAGGCACTGGCTCCCAATCAACTTAATTTCCTGACTTGGGGAAAGGTTAGCTTTCCTTCTCCCGGCAAAGTGCGTGTTGAAGTGAAAGGACAGAAAGTAGAGTTGGATTATCCGTCTCAGTTTAAAGCAGAACTGGAAACTATTAAATTGGATGATCCCCGCCTTTCTAATGTTTGGGGCAAGGAGATTTATCGCATCACACTGAAGACAGAAGAAAAGAAAGCGACTGGGAACTATAAGTTTGTCATTCAACAAGTGAAGTAAAATAAGAACTTAGAATTATAAAGGTATTAAACAATTAAATCACAGTAAGATGAAAAAAGTAGTATTTGCCGGCCTTTTGGCTATTGCAGGAGTAAGCGTAAGCGCTCAGAATCTGATTAAAAACGAGAAATTCGCAACAGAAGTAACGAACAAGGTGACCAATCCGAATAAGGCGACAGCCGGTGAATGGTTCATCATGAATAATGAAGCTGACGGTGCAACTACCATTGCTTGGGAACAGACGGGTGATGCCAAATATCCTAATGCCATGAAGATAGACAACTCCGGAGCTGCAAAGAACATTTCCTGGTACAAGGCTTTCTTGGGACAGCGTGTTACAGACGGGTTGCAGAAAGGTATCTATGTCCTTACTTTTTATGCGAAAGCAAAAGAAGCCGGTACTCCGGTAAGTGTATATATCAAGCAGACGAATGAAGAAAAGAATGATAATGGCAAGTACAATACCACCTTCTTTATGCGTCGTGATTATGATGCTGATTCTCAACCGAATGCTTCGGGAGCACAGTACAACTTCAAAATTAAGGATGCAGACAAATGGACGAAAGTGGTAGTTTATTACGACATGGGACAAGTTGTGAACGCTATCAGCAGTAAGAAAGCAAATGCTGATTTGGAAGTATCTGATACGGATGATGACGCTGCTATCTTGAAAGACTGCTATGTAGCTATTCTTGCTCAGAATAAAGGTGGCGTTGTAGAAATCAGTGATGTCACATTAAGAAAGAAATAAGAGGAAAAAGTGGTTAAAGCGTAGATTAACGCAAATTATCACAGATTATTTCAAGGACATTTACTGAATATCCCTAAAAAAGCAACTAATTCGCAATGAAGTAGTTGCTTTTTTTATTTCAGGATATCCTTATCTCAATTATAGGACTTATATCTTTTAGTTGATTCCGAGTTTCTTTCTCAATTCTTTCGGCAGGGAGTCTTTGTGTACCATGACGCAGATTGTTTTAGCGCGTACATAGCTTTCGGACATATTAAGATATCCCCCGAATTTATTACCGTCCGCTCCCCAAGAGTTTTTAGTTATATAGTATTTAGTGCCGTTTTGGTCTTTGGCAATACCGGTGATGTGCATTAAATGGTCATCTGTCGTTACAAATTTCTCGTAGCCTTCTTGACGGATTTCCGGTGTTACCTTGATTTCCGGATAAGGATGTTCAAACTTAAAAACTTCATCCAGACGTTGATATTTAGGCATCTCTTCAAAACGGGCACGGTCGGTAGTGGAGTAGTCTTTTATATCTTCCACTTGCGGATTGATGGCAATTCCGTTCTTAAAAGAGAAACCTTGTTCGCTGACGTCCCCATCCCAACATACGGTATACCCCTTGTTTAGTGCATAGTCGATGGCTTCTATCAATTCATCCAGAGGGAGGTTATACATTGGCTGGTTTTCCCAATTATCGGGTACTTCCGGTGAGAAAGTTTCATAATAAGGTTTGTGGGTAAAACTGGTCAACTCGATATAATTATCCATGTTCAGTCCCAGACTTTCAGTGAAAGACTGCGGTGTATATTCTTTTCCTTTATAAGTGAACTTCTCCGGTAGTTTGCCCAGATACGTATCGAATAGATTATCAATCAGTGAATAATACTGTGGTGTACGTTTCTTGGAAGCGATATTGGCATCGACCAAAGCTTTGAAGTAGCGGCATAATGCTCCGTGATTATGATCCGTATTACCATTGATCAGACCGGAATAGGCTTCTTCAGGTACGATCCCCACTTGTTTATAGGCATTTTTGAAAGTATGTGCCAGACTTCCTTCTCCAATGTTTCCTTTGCCCCGGCGGAGGTAGTTGTCTTCCATTTGGTTCATATATTTTTGGCGGACAATAAACATTTCCGAGAGGTCGTATTCCCCCTTTCCCATACGAAGTAATTCGGATTCCATAAAAGAAGCGGCGGCAAAGCACCAGCAGGTTCCGGTGGAAGCCTGGTCCTTGACGGGAGTCGTTTTGTGCGATACGATGGTTGTGAATTCATAACCGGGTGTTTGTGCAAAGGTGGTTGCGGCTAATAAAAGTACTGCAACCGACATCAATAGTTTCTTCATAATCTATGTGTTTTATTATTTATTGAGTACAAATGTATAAAAAAAGCGAGGATACTCGAAAGTTCCTCGCTTTTTTCAATATAATTAGTGTGTTTATTTACATGGCTACCTGCTGTGACAGCAGTTTTTGAAGTTTACCGTTCAAGGTTTGGCACATAGCGCCGTTTCCCATTGCTTGATAGCGTTTGATACGGTACTGTAACATCATAATCTTTTCATTTGCATTCTTTTTCATAATTTGTTTCCTCTTTTTTTGCCCTCCACGTTTTGAAGAGCGATTTTACATCTTGTTTTCTTTATTAACACTGCAAAGGTACGAAATGTTTTTGGATTATATGCTGTAAAACATAAAAATCTTCTTTATCCTTTAAAAAAACTTTTTATAAGAGGTTCGAACACGGTGGATGTTACAAACGTATTACATACATTTACAGAGAGTTATTCCGTATTTATGAAAAAATCTTGTATTTTTGTGAATGTGTATTTCAATATACGTACTTATTTGCCTATTCGTTTACTTAATTAACACATAAATATGAAAACACTTCTCCGCTTTCTGTTTATTTTCTTTTTCTCTGCTGTAATATTTTCTTGCAGTGAATCCCATTTTCTGAAAGAAGAATCATATCGTCGACAGGTCTTTCAGGATTTAGAACAGAAACAACAAGCTCTGCCTAACGGTGATTTGTTCGCAATTTTCTCGGACACTACTTTAACTCTTGCCGAACGTGAAGCTTTGATGTTTCTTTATGCTTATATGCCGATAGGAGATATTACGGATTATCCGGGAGAATATTATTTGAAAACTATCCGCCTTTCCGCTCAGACGCGTAGTGAAATGCCTTGGGGAAAGACGGTTCCTGATGAATTGTACCGGCATTTCGTATTGCCTGTCCGGGTGAATAATGAGAGTCTGGATGAATCCCGTGAAGTGTTTTATGGAGAATTGAAGGACAGGGTAGAAGGACTTTCTATGAAGGAGGCAATCTTGGAGGTCAATCATTGGTGTCATGAGAAAGTGGTGTATCGTCCGAGTGACGCGCGTACCAGCTCACCATTGGCTACAGTGAGATCTGCGTACGGCCGTTGCGGAGAGGAATCTACTTTCACGGTTGCAGCATTACGTTCTGTCGGGATTCCGGCGCGGCAGGTATATACTCCCCGTTGGGCTCATACGGATGATAATCATGCTTGGGTAGAGGCTTGGGCGGATGGAAAATGGTACTTTCTCGGTGCTTGTGAGCCGGAACCTGTGTTGAATCTGGGATGGTTTAATGCGCCTGCAAGTCGGGGTATGTTGATGCATACAAAGGTATTCGGGCGTTATAATGGGCCGGAAGAGGTTATGCTTGAGACTGCAAATTACACAGAGATTAATATAACTGCAAATTATGCACCGACGGCACAGGCTGTAGTAACAGTGACTGATACGGACGGTCAACCGGTGTCCGGTGCTAAAGTTGATTTTAAGATATATAATTATGCTGAGTTTTATACGGTCGCTACTAAATATACCGACGTTGCGGGGCAAGTTTCATTGAGTGCCGGACAAGGAGATATGCTGGTTTGGGTTTCAAAAAAAGGGAAATTCAACTTTTCGAAACTTTCTTTCGGTAAGCAGACGGCACTTTCATTGGTACTTGATAAGAAGGAGGGAGATATATTTGCGGTTGATATAGATATGGTTCCTCCTGTGGAAAACGCATCTTTACCTGAAGTGACACAGGAACAACGTACAGGGAACGATCATAGGTTGGCGCAGGAAGACTCTATCCGTAATAGTTATGTAGCTACATTTCCTAACGTTGCGCAGGTTGATTCTGTGATATCCGGGTTAAAATGTAAGATGCACTCGAGTTATAAAAAGGATTTACGTTCATTTATTATTGATTCACGCGGCAATTATGATGTACTGATTCGATTTATAAAGGAAGCGGACCGGCAAGGAAAATTGTTGAAAGGAGTAGCTTTATTGGCTATCATAACAGAGAAAGACCGCCGTGATATTTCGTATGAGGTATTAATGGATCATTTGATGAATACGGAAGATGATGCCGATTTTTTATATGATTGCGTTTTAGGTGTTTGCTTTGATTGCGATTTGACTAAAGTTACCCATGTTCTTAGTCCGCGTATTTCAACAGAGACGCTGACACCCTATAAATCCTTTTTCCAGTCGAAGTTTGCGAAGGCGGAAATAGATTCTTTCCGTGCTTCTCCTCAAACATTGGTAGAATGGGTAGGTGACCGCATTATAATTGATGAAAAAAATAACTCACAACATATTCCTATTTCTCCGGAAGGTGTCTGGCGTTCACGGGTAGCGGATTCTTATTCACGGGATCTGTTTTTTGTAGCATTGGCACGAAGTATGGGAATTCCTGCTTATATGAGAGAGCAGGATGGATGTGCCGGTTATGTGATTCCTCCGGTTTCGGATTATGACGTTGACAATAAGTTTGTAAAAGCGGATTTTGATAAGAAGGAGGGAGTGACGGTTTATGAGGGACTTTATCAACTATATGATGGAGACAAACCAATGTATCGTGATGATAGGGCTAAATATTACAGTAAATTTACTATCTCCAAAATAGAAAACGGAATGCCGGAGTTGATAAACTATGATGAAAGATTTCCGGAAAGAACTGCGGGGATGGTAGATGCAGGATATTATTTATTAGTTACCGGCACGAGATTGGCCGATGGTGGTGTATTGGCAAGAGTTTCTTCTTTTATGTTACCGGCATATACGGCACCTTATTTTGAATTTACGAAAGTTCCTTATCATTTGCGTGAATCGGGCGAACGTGTAGCGGTGATCGGAAACTTCAACTCGGAATCGCTGTTTACTCCGGTGAAAGGAATAGAAGAACAGAACGTGGCTCTTTCAGAAAAGCAGAGTCTGTTGCGAGCCTGTGGACGTGGTTACTTCGTTGTAGGAATCCTGGCTTCGGGGCAGGAGCCTACCAATCATGCTCTGCGTGATATTTCCGCTTTAAAGACAGACTTGGAAAAGTGGGGGCGGAAAATGGTTCTGTTATTTCCGGATGAGGCTCAATGCCGGAAGTTTCTTCCGTCGGAATTTCCGGAATTGCCCTCTACTGTTACGTATGGCATAGATACAGAGGGCATTTACGAACAGATTGCAGAGAATATGAAATTGAAACATAAGAATAATTTGCCCGTATTTATTATTGCCGACACATTCAATCGGGTAGTCTTTGTCTCGCAAGGATATACTATCGGTCTTGGCGAGCAACTGATGAAGAACATTCGTGGATTGTAGCCATTACTCTCCGGGCGGTAGTTACATTTCGTTCGTATTCGTCGATATGTACGGTTCCGCCCATAGATACCGATTCATTCTTATACTTCATCCCGCTTGGAATGCTTTCGCGGGCAGAGAAATGAAACTCCTGTATTCCGGTTTCTCCGGCAATGCGGGAGATGTTCTTTTCATTTACGCCACATCCGGCGAGTAAGGTGATTCTTCCTGCGGCTTGACGGTGTAGTTTTTTGAGTAGAGGAATACCTTGTTCGGCTGTAGGTTGTTGACCGGAGGTCAGAATCCGTTCGCATCCCAGTTCTATAATCTGTTCCAATGCTTCATCGGGATTGCGACAGACATCAAAAGCACGATGGAAAGTGACGGATAATCCATGCGAAGCTTCCATCAATTCTTTCATGGCAACAGTATCAATATCTCCGTTTGCCGTCAGACATCCGAAAACCACTCCATCCACTCCCAAATGGCGGGCTATCTCTATATCTTCCAGCATTATCTTTGTTTCTAAGGGAGAGTAAAGAAAGTCTCCGCCTCGTGGACGGATAATAACGTGCAGGCGAGCAGTGTTCAAAACTTTACGTGCCATTGCTATTTCTCCGTAAGAAGGAGTAGTCCCGCCTTCCGGAATACCTGCACATAGTTCTACCCGATTGGCGCCTCCTGTCTGAGCTGCCAGGCAACTTTCTACGGAATTGGCACAGACCTCGAATTGATACTCTTTCATAGTTTAATAAGACTACTCACCACAGATTACACAGATTCTCACAGATTAATCATTAAACTGTTGTTTTTTAATGAAAATAATCTGTGAGAATCTGTGTAATCTGTGGTGAAATTATTCTCTGTTTTTTTTATTTAGCGAAGCTAACCGCACGTGTCTCACGAATAACAGTGATCTTCACTTGCCCCGGATAAGTCATTTCATCCTGAATCTTCTTGGCGATTTCACCGGACAGGTTTTCAGTCTGTTTGTCGTCAATCTTGTCCGCACCTACGATAACGCGAAGTTCACGACCGGCCTGAATAGCATACGTCTTTGTCACACCCGGATAAGACATAGCTAACTGTTCAAGATCGTTCAGACGTTTGATATACGCCTCTACGATTTCACGGCGAGCACCCGGACGTGCACCTGAGATGGCGTCACAAACCTGTACGATAGGAGCGAGTAAACTAGTCATTTCCGTTTCGTCATGGTGGGCACCGATAGCGTTGCAGATATCCGGTTTCTCCTTATACTTTTCCGCAAGCTTCATACCTAGCAATGCGTGCGGCAATTCCGGCTCTTCGTCGGGCACTTTACCTATATCGTGCAACAAACCTGCGCGTTTAGCTTTCTTCGGGTTCAATCCCAGCTCCGAAGCCATCACCGCACAAAGATTGGCAGTTTCGCGTGCGTGTTGCAAAAGGTTCTGACCGTATGAAGAACGATATTTCATCTTACCTATAATGCGGATTAATTCAGGATGCAGACCGTGGATACCCAAGTCAATTGTTGTACGTTTACCGGTTTCGATAATTTCTTCTTCCACTTGTTTGCGTACTTTTGCCACTACCTCTTCAATACGGGCAGGGTGGATACGTCCGTCGGTTACCAACTGATGGAGAGCCAGACGGGCTACTTCACGGCGAACCGGGTCGAAAGCGGAAAGAACAATCGCTTCCGGAGTATCGTCAACAACGATTTCAACGCCGGTAGCAGCTTCCAATGCACGGATATTGCGACCTTCACGTCCGATAATACGTCCTTTGATTTCATCCGACTCGATATGGAATACTGTAACGGAATTCTCAATAGCCGTTTCTGTAGCTACCCGTTGGATAGACTGTACTACGATACGTTTCGCTTCCTTGTTAGCAGTCAGTTTCGCATCATCCATGATGTCGTTGATATAGGACTGGGCTTGTGTTTTAGCTTCCTCTTTCAATGATTCCACCAGGCGTTCTTTAGCCTCTTCGGCGGACAATCCGGAGATTGCTTCCAACTTCTCGATTTCCTGCTGTTGCAGTTTGTCAAGTTCTTCTTTTTTCTTGTCTACAATGACAAGTTGCGCTTCCAGATTCTCTTTGACAGCTTCGGCTTCCATCTTCTTGCGTTGAATTTCTTCCTGGCGCTGTCCGAGTACCATTTCGCGTTGTTTCAGCTTGTTTTCCGCTTGCTGAATCTTTTGATTTCTGAGTGCTACCTCTTTTTCAAGATCTGCTTTCTTGTTCAGGAATTTCTCCTTCACTTCCAGCAGCTTGTTCTTCTTAATTACTTCCGCTTCCGTTTCTGCTTCTTTCAGGACATTGTCGTATTTGGACTTTAAAGCATACCTGAACAGTATGTACGAGAGTACTCCACCTACGATGAAGCAAGCAATTGCTGTTGCTATTATTACTATCATTCTACATTTAATTTAAGTATATAAATAAAAACGCACCACCAAATATCTAAGCAAGTTCTTGCTCGGATATTGTGCAGTGCGTGGTTGTTTTCTCTTATCAGCGAATAACCGGATAAAATTTATTCTTTCTTGAAATAATCCTCCAGCAATTCAGTCAGTTCTTTTACCTTTTCCGTATAGGGAGCGGTATCATTACGTTGCAACAATTGCAGTTTCTCTAATGAGAACTGATAGGCTACCATAACTATAATTTTTTCCGGTTCCAAATTCAGATGCCCCCATTTTTTCCGGTACTCACCAAGTATGGTATTAACCTGCTTGGCGGCCGCCCGTACTATCTCCTCATTCTCTGGATTGATAAATACCGGATAACACGCATCTGCCATATGCAGGTTTATTCTTATTATATTATCGCTCATACATCCTTTCCTTCTTATTCATTCAACAAAGCGATGCATTTATCGACTTCACGCACTAATTTTGACAATCGCAGCTTCGTCTCTTTTACGTCGCTGCCGTTAAGGCTGATTGCCGTAGCTGTTTTTAGGTTCGTATAGTTGACTTCCAATTCATCGTATTGAGCCTGTATCTTCTCATTTTTCAATTTTTCGAAATCAAGAAGCTTTTTCAACTCGACATTCTCACGCTTTAACTCATCATGCAAATAGAGCAAATGCCGTAGCCGCGTTTCAAAGGTATTCAATAACTTTTTTTCTTCTTCTGTCATTACTACACCAAAATTGTACACAAAAATACGATTAACTCTGATATTACAAAAACTTTTCGGGATAAAATGTTCTTTTTAGCTCAAATTAGTTGTATTTCAGCGTTAGGGTGTGAAAGATATAGACTTTGAATGTGTGGTAGTTCGGTGTGACATTTTTGTTTTTATTTTAAGTATTATACGGGGAAAAACAAAAATGTCACATCGCTGTTAATCAATTAATTAGTACCTAAAATAGTCTCCAAGTAAACGAAGTTTGCAAAAAAACTATAAGAGAATCAGATCTTTTCCGCTAGAAAAGTTGCACTTTATAGTCAATTATTTGAATTTCAGTATTTTAATTGTTCTTCCTGTACGATTTCGGTTATTTTCTATCTCCGCATATTGTTCCAACTCCTTTGTCGTGATACCTCTTCCCGTATTCAGTCCCATTTTTTTATATACTTGCTTCAGCATACTTTTCGCTTCCTGAACGGAAAGTTCGGAGCCTATGGGGAAAGTTCGTTGGATAGATATACGCATTTGTGCCGATTTCTTGATGGTGTGTTCGCTGCTTACGTTCAATGCCGTGCGCAACTTATTCTCGTTATAATCGGATTGGCGGATAAAATCCGCTCCGAAGCAGCAGAAGCAATCGTATATGTATCTGTCGGCAGTCGAAGTAATCAGGTTGCCTAGCATACGCTGGTAGCGTTTTTGTAGCTTTTTATCAGTTGTCCTGCTCATCTTCTCCATCTCTTCCAGTTTGCGGACGATAAGTTCCGCCCTTTTTTTCTTTGCTAGCCGGTGTTGTATCGCCATACGTTCATTGTCGGAAACAGGCATTAGACGCTCTTCATGAGAGAAAACAAAATAATCGGTCTGCCGATAGGCATCGCGAAGCAGGTCAGTAGAAGTGTATAGTCGTTTCACCTGTTCCTTTTCGTAAAAGTTGGCAATCAGGAACGGATCCGGTTTGCCTTTGTCGTCCAGATAGGGGAGGTATGAATTTTCTCCGATCGCTTCCTGCAATAGAGTCCGTTCACCAATATTAGAGGTACGTGCCAGTTGGGATTTCCAATTGTTGTAGACGGTGGAAGCGCCACGAATCCAGTCGTCGATTTCTGTGGATGACATACATTCCAGATCCGGGCGGATGGAAGCGATATGTGTCACGCTATTTACTCCGCCACGAAACCGACCGATAATCTGAATCGCTTCGGTAGCAGGATCGATAACCGATTGGGTAGCACCAAACAAATCGCTAATGAAAATCACGTGCGGAGGGTTGGAAGAGATGATATCTACGGCCGAGTAAAACCTTGAGGTGAAGAAGTTGTAACGTTCCAGTTCGGTAATCATCATTGACTTTTTCCGACGGTTGCCTTTCCAAAGTTTATATTGCCCGTCTTCACTGCAAAAGGTACAGGCGTTGCTCAGTTCCGGAATCAGACGGTAGAAACTGTCTATCGAGTCAATGCTGTTGCAGAAAATGCAGACTGTTCCTCGTTTGGCTTCGATTACTTCCTGCAGTGTCTCCAGCACATTGTTTGTAGTAATTAGTTTTAATTTCTGCCGGTATGCATAGTCCGGTTGGATCAGTACCCGTGCGAAGCCGTCGAAACGGTTGTCTTTTTCGGGAATAATGGGAGTTGCGGAAATCAGCGCCTTATTTTGAAAGAGGAAAAAATCGTTCATCGGTTCGCGGATAGAGTCACGGTAGTGTACGTCCTGCACTAATTTCTCACATTCGTCGAATAAAATGAAACATTCTTCGTACATATCTATGCCTACCGTTTGCATCGCCTCTTTTATTTTGGCGAAACCTTCGGGAGTAGTCAGCAGTTTGTAATGCCTGTCGTGGTTATCTTCCAAGAAATCTATAATTTTCCGGACAGTCACTCCTTTGTAAACGGCTAATGCATTCTTATGTTTTTTAGCTTTTGATTCGATGACGGGCACATTAGGCTCGATGATGATTGATTTTCGTGGAGCTATCAGTTCGCAATGCGTAGCACCCAGTCCGGGCAGTAGCTTGTTGATGATACAATTAGTCGGTATAAATTCTTTCCCGGCACGCTTCAACGCATCCGCAAAGTATTCACCTTTCCGGATGGAGTAAGTTCTGGTGTATTCCATTTTGTTCTAGTATTTGCGTTTGTTGTGTCTTTCGGGATTGTACTTTTCAAATCCGGCCGTTGCTATACGTTTCTTCAGTTGTTTTTCAGCTTTGAATATAACATTCTTTATTTCTATGGATTCCGCCCGATGATTTTCATCGGGTTGTTTGTCCTTGCAGAAACTGCCGTTCAGTGAGAAACTGCCGAAGTCGTCCAAATTGAGGATGTTTCCGTTTTTCAGAACAGCTTCTATACCTTCCAATACCATAGTAAGATTTTTGTATGCATCCCCTTTCGATAGATTGTTCTTGTCCGCCAGGTACTCAACGAAGGCTTTGGTGTCCAATGTATCCCATGACAGGAGCTGTACGCGTACGTTCGTTTCTTTGTTACCTGTAAAGGTATCTGCAAAACGGGTTGTTTTATAAAGTATGCTCACGAGTGATCGTTTTTTATGGTTACTACTTGTTTGCAGTTGAGTAACTTCCGAGTAGGACAAGTGTAGCTGGCGAGTTGCACAAGTGCGGCTGGGTGGTTGCTCAAGTGCAACAGATTAATTCGTGCGGATGATTTTGCTAAAAGATAAGGGGAAGTTATTAATCTGTGCAGTAGGATTTATTAAATCTTCCTTATGAGTCGGTAAAAACATCTTGTCCATTAAGACAATACAAAGGTAGAAAAAAGAATGGTGGTTACAAAAAACAGAGTAAAAAAGAAGTGTTTGATTAAAATTAGGGTGAGGATCAAATAACTTATTTCCCAATTTTAACCGCAACTTGTTTATAACTCCAATTAAATAGCTATTTTTGTGGAAAGAACCAATGATATGTTTATTCATAAGATAGGAAGTTGGATGTTGTTCAGATGGAATGCTGCTCGTTTGTCGGAGTCGATAGTTTGGACAAACTTTTATTGTTTGCTTTTTCATAATATTTATGTATTCTGTGACATGGATTGGCATAGGTTAGTTGTATCATTGCAAATGAAAAATAGAGCTTCGTGATTAAACTATCATATAAGTTTATTAAGATAAGATGTGCATAGGAATAAAAATGGATTAATGTAACAAACTAAAAAATGATTATGGAAAACAAATTACAACATGCACTGGCTGAATTATGGAGAAAGTATGGGGATATTAATGAGATTTTATCAAAGAATACTTATTGTTATTCAGAAGTTTCGGAGCAGTATGATATCCTTTTTACAGGGATTAATCCTTCTGCACGTGTAAAAGACGAAGATGATTGTTCTGAAGGACATCATTTTAAATATCAAGAGGCTATTCTGAATGATCGCTATTTTCGAACGATTGATGAAATTATTCCGAAAACACTGAAAGATAAGGTAGCCTATTTGGATTTGTTTAATTACAGACGTACTAAACAAGGTGATATTGTTGAATTTTTGAAAACCAGTGAGGGAATATCTTTTTTGGCGGAGAATTTATGTATTAATCAGTTGATAATTGAAAATATTATAAAACCCAAAGTAATTTGTGTCAGAAACAAGGGATCTTGGGGATTTTGGGGTAAAAATGCTACTCCCCAAGGAGACGATAATGTTTGGATGGGATATAAATTCAGGAAAGTACAGACATCATTTGAGCAAACGGAAGGTACATTAGAAATCTATAGGATTGAAGGCTTAATTAATAATGAGCAGCGTGTAAGTTTCTTTGAATTGCCTGATACAAACTTGAAAGGAACAATTATAGCATTTGCAAAACACTATCAATATTCAAAGAAGGAGGAACGTATTACTGAGAATATGATTAAGGAATTGTATAAATTAGCAACAGAATAATAGATATAGAAATTATTATCAAGTATCCCGATGTATTTATATATCGGGATTTTTTATTTAGTGCATTGTTTTGGCATATCTTATTCTCATTTTTGTGTGATTAATCAAAGATGAAGAATGGAAATGTATAAGCAAGTTGTATTGGATTTGGTAGACTGTATATCTGTTGGTACGTATGAGCGTCGACAGGTGTTTTTATTATCCTTGCTGTGTTCTTTTGCCGGAGAAAGTATTTTTTTGTTAGGTGCTCCTGGTGTAGCCAAGAGTATGATAGCTCGGCGAATGAAACTTATATTTTATAAGGCAACGGCATTTGAATATTTAATGAACCGTTTCAGCACTCCTGATGAAATATTTGGTCCTGTCTCTATTCAGAAATTGAAAGATGAAGACAAGTATGAACGCATAGTGTCTGGTTATCTTCCTACTGCTGATATTATATTTTTAGATGAAATATGGAAAGCCGGTCCTTCAATACAGAATGCGCTTCTTACTGTGTTGAATGAAAAAATATACCGGAATGGAGATAAGGAAATCCAATTGCCTGTAAAACTAGTGATTGCTGCCAGCAATGAACTACCAGTGCAAGGAGAAGGATTAGAAGCATTATGGGATAGATTTCTACTCCGATATGTAGTGGAGAATATACGAGATAAAAATCTTTTTTATGAGATGATAACCTCCATACAAGATGATAGCTGTAATATCATTATAAATCAACCGTTGACAGAAACGCTTTATTATCAATGGAAAAAGGATTGCTTGGAAGTAAAAGTAAGTCCTATAATCAGGGATATTATAAATGAAATCAGAGATAAGATAGAAAAAGAAAATCAATTGGATGTCCAGTCTGCAGATTTGTATATATCAGATCGACGTTGGAAAAAGAGTATTCATTTGATGCGTGTATGTGCGTTATTGAATGATCGGAAAGAAATTGATTTCACTGATTGTTTCTTATTAGAATATATTTTATGGAATGATAAATCACAAATATTGCTTGTGAAAAAAATTGTGAAGGAGTCTATAACGAAGGTATTATTGCAATCTTATATTGATTTATATCAAAAGTCTAAGAAGGAAATAGACAGCTACCATAAATATATAAAAGGTATTATAAAAAAGAAGGGGGCACCGGCACCCAATAGTATAATAATTATAGATGGATTATTTTATAAAATCAGTGATGTAAAATTGCATCAAATACTTATTCCAATTGCACTTTATAATAAGTTGTCTAGTCAGAATGAACAGGCAAAATTCCAGCAGAATGGGATATATCGGCAACTAACACTAGTCTCTGATTATAATTATCGTGTCTTGCCAGATGTGTTAATCAGAAAGGAGAAAAATGGTTGTTTAGTGATTAATGAACAAGAATATCCGTTGGAACGCTATGCTAGTTTACCGATTATTAATCATTATGCATCAAAAGCTTATAATGCTTTGTTGGAAAAAAGAGAAGAGGTCGATGAACTTAAAAAGAAGCTTATATATGATATTAAGGAATGGAATGGAAGTATTGAGTATAATATATTCAGTACTGATAATTGGAAATTGGTAGGAGCTATAGAATTTGTGACATTGATAGGAGAGCTTTCTGCTACTATTTTTGAGATAGAAAATGGAGAGGAGTGAATCTAAAGACGAAAAAGATCAATTGTGTTTATCCATAATTGGTCAGAGAAAATATTTTATAAAGGAGTATTTAAATAAGGTGTTTGATTCTATTCCTGTTTATATCAGTCGAGATGTTGGTGCAATGGAAATACTGGAAATATTTTTAAAAGAGTCTTTGATAAATAAGCATGATTTGAATTTATTTGCTCAGGAAGAATCTTATTTTTACGAATGTATGCGGATGGATTCTATTTTGTTTCTACAAAACTGGGGGAGGCTGTGTAAAGCTTTGAAAAATACCTATCAAGTTGATGACAGTTTCTTTTTCTATTTTAGTTCAAAATTAGAGAGTGGAGATAGTTATGCACAAGAGGAATTATTGTTATGGTGGAAAAAACAGTTGACAAGGAAACAGTTAGCTTATTGGATAAAGTTATTGGATTACTATAGAAAGAAGTTTCAGAAATTTGTATGTACTACAATAAGACAAGAACGTTCCTCTTTTAAAGATAAGAATCTTTGGTGGAGCCTCGGTGAAGGCATATGGGAGAAAATGGATATTTCGATTTATGAGAAATATAAACTTTTATTTGAGCATAATGATTCACTACAAAATTTGGCAGACATATTGGGAAAGAGAACAATTAGAAAACGAGATGAAAACAGAATGGGGAATAAACAGGAAATGACAGTGACGAAAACAAAAGCTGATATCATCGGTATTTATGAAGGTAATGATTTAAGTAGTATTTTATGTAGTGAGTTTGCATTACTACATCAAGGTATAGATTGTTTGTTTTATAAGAAATATGCTTCTCATCAATTAGAGCAGTGGCTATATGGGTATAAGGAATCATTAACAGAAAAAGTAGGGAGCGTTCTCTTTCAAGAAAAAAAAGGCCCAGTCATTATTTGTCTGGATACAAGTGGATCAATGCTCGGTTCTCCAGAAATCGTGGCTAAAGCAGCTTGTTATGGTATTATCTATATGGCTTTACAAGAAAGAAGGAAAGTCTTTATTATTACTTTTTCTGTGAAAACGAAGTGTCTTGAATTAACTAATTGGCAGAAAGATATAAGTAAGATTGAAGATTTTCTGTCCCATTCATTTTATGGGGGGACACGAATCGATTTTGCTCTACAGCAAACTGTAGAATTGTTGAATACACAGTGCTATAGACAGGCAGACGTGTTGTTAATATCAGATTTTGTAATGCCTAAGTTATCTGTAGACATTGTCACTGATATAAAGAAATGTCAGGAACAGGAGACCATTTTTCACAGTCTACAGATAGGAGGCTTTGATAATCACAGTATCTTGCAGTTGATGAATAAGAAATGGAAATATAATGAGGATAGCGGAGATATTATTTTTATAAAGTGAGTAAAGTTGTATTTAATCTTGAATTATGTCATGTTTTGGCATACCTTATTATCATTTTTGTAAGTGATAATAGTAGTCTCATTAAAAACAGTGTATGTAACTTATTAAAGTATATCCGAATTTCTAGATCTGTAATCGAAATTGGGGCTGAGGCTTTTGAAGGATGTTCTTCATTGAAATTCTTCAATCTGTGGCAAAGGTAGGAGCTTGGGTTTTGGGGAACTGTTCATTATTAGAAAATATTTAAATATCGGATTCAGTTAAAATAGGAAAAAATGTTTTTCAGGGATGTCCGATTGCAAAGAGGATGATAAGATGATCTGTTCAAATGATGCTTGTTTTATATAGAAAATCTCTATATTTGTAAATAATGAATTTTAAAAACGAAAGTAAGGATGGCTAAAGATTTATTTAATAGATACATTTGGCTGGTGGATACAATCTACCGGGTGGGAAAAATTACATTTGAAGAAATAAACGAGAGATGGGTGCGTAGTGAGATGAGTGGTGGAGAGGAAATTCCTCTCCGCACTTTTCATAACCATAGAAAAGCAATAGAAGAACTATTTGATATAAACATAGAATGCAATAAACGAGATGGTTATTCTTATTATATAGAGAATAAGGAGGATATAGAAAAGGCAGGAGTACGTAATTGGCTGCTAAATACGTTTGCTGTAAATAATCTGATAAACGAAAGCCGTAAACTCAAAACACGCATTTTATTTGAAGAAATTCCATCTGGCAGACAATATTTGACTCCTATTATTGAAGCAATGCGGGATAATTTTACAATAGAACTGACTTATCAGAGTTTTTGGCGGGATGAGCCGCACACTTTTAGGGTAGAACCTTATTGTGTTAAAGTATTTAAGCAGAGATGGTATGTGGTAGGTCGTGCTCCTCATTATGATGAAATACGTACTTATGCATTGGAACGTATTCACGGTTTTCAAATTACGGAGAAGAGTTTTGTGTATCCGAAAGATTTTGATCCTCAATCTTATTTTCTTACAAGTTTTGGTATTACAGTGGATGAATCTTGTGAAATAGAACGGATAAGAATAAAGACTTTAGGAAATAAGACTAAGTATATTCAGGCTTTACCATTACATCATTCTCAACAAGAGGTTGAACGTACTGCAGAGTATTCTATTTTTGAATATTTATTGCGTCCAACGTATGACTTCTGTCAGGAATTGTTGTCTCATGGAAGCGATTTGGAGGTATTATCTCCTCAACCGTTGAGAGAGCAAATAAAAAGTATAGTGAAGAATATGGAACAATTTTATGGCTAAACGTATATGATGTGGTTTAGATTATTTTTTGTTTAGTTGTAGCAGGTATTTATATGAGTTATTTTGTACTTTTGTCTCCATCCTATTATATAAAATAAAGAAACCCATGTTGAAAATATTAGTGACCTACGCCGTTCAAGGCGAATTTGTAGAGATAAAATGGCCTGATGTCGAACCGTATTATGTGCGCACAGGCATTGGAAAAGTAAAATCGGCTTTTCATCTGGCAGAAGCAATCCGCCAGGTACAGCCGGATTTGGTGTTGAATATGGGAAGTGCCGGAACAGTCAATCATCAGGTAGGAGATATCTTTGTCTGCCGTAAGTTTGTGGATCGTGATATGCAGAAGATGAAAGAGTTCGGATTGGAGTGCGAGATTGATTCATCGGCTCTGCTCGAAGAAAAAGGTTTCTGTAAACATTGGACGGAAAACGGGATTTGTAATACCGGAGACGGGTTCCTGACGGAATTAACCCATGTAAATGGAGACGTTGTAGATATGGAAGCTTATGCACAGGCATTCGTTTGCCGTTCGAAAGAGATTCCTTTTATTTCCGTGAAATACGTGACAGACATCATCGGTCAGAATTCTGTGAAACATTGGGAAGATAAACTTGCAGATGCACGCCAGGGGCTATCTAATTATTTCAATGTCTTGAAAGAAAGGATATGATAAGTGACTCCTGCGGCAATCAGTCCCAAGAGAACCTTTACCCATATCAGGGGAATCAGGAAGAAAATACAATAAAACATGGTTCCCCACATTAGTACGAGGGAAACTATCTTGGCGCGGAGAGGAATCGCTTTATTTTCACGGTAGTTGCGGATATAAGGACCAAAATAACGATGATTGAGCAACCAGTTATATAGACGGGACGACCCTTTGAAATAAAGGGCTGCGGTAAGTAGCAGGAAAGGTGTGGTAGGCAATAGCGGCAGAAAAATGCCGAGAATGCCGAGTGCTAGGGAAATCGTTCCTATAACAATATATAGAGTCTTCATGCGGCAAAGATAGTGTAAAAAAGGGATTCTGCAATATCATAAAAGTATATGTGCGGTGGCGAACATTTTTTCCTCCGGCCTTGTTGTAATAATACTGCTCAATTGGATAAACAATGTAGCGGAAGAAGCTTAAATTATTACATGATATATTATGAAAGTAGGTTTGTTTATTCCTTGTTATATCAATGCTATATATCCCAATGTGGGGGTGGCATCGTATAAGCTATTAAAAAGTCTGGGAGTAGACGTCGATTATCCGTTGGATCAGACTTGTTGCGGACAACCGATGGCGAATGCCGGTTTTGAAGATGAATCAATGAAGCTGGCACTCCGTTTTGATGATTTGTTTCAACAATATGACTACATTGTCGGTCCCTCCGCCAGTTGTGTCGCTTTTGTGAAAGAGAATCATCCGGGTATTTTAGAGAAAGAAGGTCATGTCTGTCAGAGTGCGGGAAAAATTTATGACCTTTGCGATTTCATCCACGATGTGATCAAACCCACGAAACTGCCTGCACGCTTTCCGCACAAAGTCAGTATTCACAACAGTTGTCACGGTGTGCGTGAATTGTTCAACTCCGCTCCCAGCGAATTAAATATCCCTTATTACAATAAATTGCGTGATTTGCTCAATCTAGTAGAAGGAATCGAGGTGTTCGAACCCAGCCACATTGACGAATGCTGCGGCTTTGGCGGAATGTTTGCCGTAGAAGAGCAAGCTGTTTCCGTATGTATGGGGCGCGATAAGGTGAAAGACCACATGGCTACCGGAGCCGAGTATATTGTCGGAGCGGACAGTTCCTGCCTGATGCATATGCAAGGCGTTATCAAACGGGAACATCTGCCCATTCAGATTATCCATATTGTAGAAATTCTAACATCGCAATCATGAGTACAAAACATTCAAAGGCTGCCGAGAAGTTCTTGCAGGACAGCAAGATGGCAGCATGGCATAACGAAACCCTTTGGATGGTCCGTGCCAAGAGGGATAAGATGAGTAAGGAAGTTCCCGAATGGGAAGAGTTGCGCAACAAGGCCTGTGAACTGAAACTATATTCCAACAGCCATCTCGAAGAACTCCTGCTGGAGTTTGAAAAGAATGCTACCGCCAATGGCGCTATCGTGCATTGGGCGAAAGACGCTGATGAATATTGTGCCATTGTGTACGAGATACTGAATGAACATAATGTGCATCATTTCATCAAAAGTAAATCCATGCTTGCAGAGGAATGTGGGTTGAATCCTTTCCTGATGGAGCGTGGTATCGATGTTGTGGAGTCCGATTTGGGCGAGCGTATTCTGCAATTGATGCATCTCGAACCGAGTCATATCGTGTTGCCTGCCATCCACATCAAACGGGAACAGGTGGGTGAACTCTTTGAGAAAGAGATGGGAACGGAAAAAGGTAACTTTGATCCTACTTATCTGACTCATGCCGCCCGTAAGAACCTGCGTCATCTTTTTCTGAATGCCGAAGCTGCCATGACTGGCGCTAACTTTGCCGTTGCTTCGACCGGTGATATCGTGGTGTGTACCAATGAAGGAAATGCCGATATGGGAACTTCATATCCGAAGCTGAATATTGCTGCTTTCGGTATGGAAAAGATTGTGCCGGACCTGGAGGCGTTGGGGGTATTTACCCGTTTGCTGGCACGTTCGGCTACCGGACAACCGGTTACAACCTATACTTCCCATTACCGTCGCCCTCGCGAAGGAGGTGAATATCACATCATTATTGTGGACAATGGCCGGAGTGCATTGCTGTCCAAGACCGACCATATCAAGACACTGAATTGTATTCGTTGCGGTGCGTGTATGAATACTTGTCCCGTATATCGTCGAAGCGGTGGATACTCTTATACTTATTTTATTCCCGGTCCTATCGGGATCAATCTGGGTATGGCCCATGATCCGGAGAAATATTATGATAATCTTTCTGCCTGCTCTCTGTGTATGTCCTGCTCTGATGTCTGTCCGGTGAAAGTGGATCTTGCCGAACAGATTTATAAGTGGCGTCAGGATTTGGACGGACTGGGCAAGGCGAATACGGGAAAGAAGATCATGTCCGGTGGAATGAAGTTCCTGATGGAGCGTCCGGCATTGTTCAATGCTGCTTTGTGGGCGGCTCCGATGATAAACAGCCTGCCACGATTTATGAAATACAATGATTTCGATGATTGGGGAAAGGGACGTGAGTTGCCGGAATTTGCCAAAGAATCGTTTAATGAGATGTGGAAGAAGAACAAAGTGCAGGGAAAGGAGGAATCTAAATGAGCAGTAGAGAAGAAATATTAGCCAGTATCCGCAAAAATACGCAAGTTCGTTATGATAAGCCGGATATTGCGGATATGAAACAGTTGTCATATCCCGATAAAATAGAACAGTTTTGTGCTATCAGCCGTGCGGTGGGAGGCACGGCTGTTGTATTGGGTGAGGGAGAAGATGTGAATGCGGTGATTCGTCGGACCTATCCGGAGGCTATGCGCATTGCTTCCGTGTTGCCGGATATTTCGTGCGCGACGTTCAATCCCGATAATCTGGATGACCCGAAAGAGTTGGACGGCACGGATGTGGCTGTGGTGAAAGGAGAAATCGGAGTTGCTGAGAACGGGGCTGTCTGGATTCCGCAAACAGTAAAGTATAAAGCTGTTTATTTCATTTCGGAGAAGTTGGTTATCTTGCTCGACCGGAATAAGATAGTGGATACGATGTATGACGCTTACCGTGAATTGGACGGGCAGGAATATAAATTCGGCACGTTTATTTCCGGTCCTTCAAAGACTGCTGATATCGAACAGGCTTTGGTGATGGGAGCACATGGAGCAAAGGACGTATTGGTAATATTGATGTAGTTGTTAAATGTAAATGATATGTATGCCAATAAAGTAAAGAAAATAGCTGCCATTCATGACCTTTCGGGGATGGGGCGCGTATCTCTCACGGTCGTTATCCCTATTCTTTCATCTATGGGCTTTCAAGTCTGTCCGCTGCCTACGGCTGTGCTGTCCAATCACACGCAATATCCCGGTTTCTCTTTTCTCGATCTGACGGACGAAATGCCGAAGATTATTGCCGAATGGAAAAAACTGGAAGTGCAGTTCGATGCTATCTATACGGGATATCTGGGCTCTCCGAAGCAGATTCAGATCGTTTCCGATTTTATCAGGGACTTCCGGCAGCCGGATAGTTTAATCGTGGCTGATCCCGTGTTGGGAGATAACGGTCGGCTGTACGCTAATTTTGATGGGGAGATGGTGAAGGAGATGCGTCACTTGATTACAAAAGCGGATGTAGTTACCCCGAATTTGACAGAACTGTTTTATCTGTTGGACAGGCCTTATAAAGCGGACAATACAGATGAGGAGTTGAAAGAATATCTTCGGCTCTTGTCTGATAAAGGTCCTGATGTGGTTATCATAACCAGTGTTCCCGTACATGGTGAACCTCATAAAACTTCTGTTTATGCTTATAACCGTCAAGGAAACCGTTATTGGAAGGTGACTTGTCCTTATCTGCCTGCCCATTATCCGGGTACAGGGGATACTTTTACAAGTGTTATCACGGGGTCTTTGATGCAGGGTGACAGTTTGCCAATGGCGTTGGACCGTGCCACGCAGTTTATTCTACAGGGTATTCGCGCTACTTTCGGATATGAGTATGATAACCGCGAGGGTATTTTGTTGGAAAAAGTACTCCATAATCTGGATATGCCGATACAAATGGCCAGTTATGAACTGATTTAATATTCAAGCAGGCTTTTGCGTTAATCGAATTTGACGGTTACCTCCGCCTGCTTGTTTCCGTATGTCCAGTCCGGTCCTTCCTGAACCAGACGGATTGCCTCTTTGTCGGAAGATTCGCAGAGACTCTTCTTTACTTTAATGTGGAAAGGCCGTCCGTCCCTATTGACCAGAAAGGTCAATACCACTTTTCCTTTCACTTGTGCGCACGTTTCGTCCGTCGGACGGACCAGATTCTCTTTCAGATATTTCTGATATTTACGTTTTCCGTCAACGGGTTGCGGAGTGTTATCTTTATTTGCCTTTTTATTGACTCCGTATCCCATTACCACCACTTCGCTGAGTCCTTTTTGGTCTTCGTTCATGGTAATGAGCATTGTCCGGCTGGTATCTACCGGAACTTCTACCGGGTCATATCCGATATACTGTGCTGTCAACTGCTTGTTCTCTGCTTTTTTGAGTAATGAAAATTCTCCATTCACATCTGTAACGGTTCCGATATTCGTTCCTTTGTACATTACGCTGGCGCCGATAAGCGGTTCCCCTTTTTGGTCGGTCACTTTTCCTTTGATTATATCATTGGTGGGAATAACTGCCATTTTAGCTATTCTCATCTTTTTGACGGATTCGGGATCAGAAGCTCCTGTTGTCATTATTACTTCTTCGTCTGTCGCTGCAACCGTTTGATCCGAAGTTTCCTCCTCCATAGGCATTGTTGTAATGGGAGCACTTGGAGGCTTGGAAATGGTAGTCCGGCTTTTGGCGATGATATCTTTCTTATCCGCTTGTTTCGTGGAAACTGGGGAAATAGGAGTGGAATCCGTCTTTGTCTTTATGGGAGCTAGTGCGATTTCCTTTTGTGGAATTATCGGAATGACAGGCTCTGGTGTCTCTTTCAGGAACAGGAAATAGCTGCTGATTCCGAATCCGATCACCAGACAGGCGGCAACACTCCAAATGATAGCGTAGGTATTTCTTTTCTTTGTAGAACGGGCAGAAATTTGTATCCGCAGTTGCTCAATCCGTTGTTCGTGATTTCCCTCCACTTGGTTGTATCCATCTATCGCATCAGCCAGGAAAGGGTCTTTCATCGACTCTTTTTCCAACCGATGTGCTTCTTTTCCTTTGCGGAGTCCTTGTATGTAGTCCGATAGTCTCATAGGGTTTGTTTCTTGATACAGATTTTTAAGTTTCGCTTTCCGTTCTGGATATAGCTTTTTACATTATTCAGAGTAAATCCGGTCTGTTCGACAATATCCGCATACGACATTTCCTCTAAAAAGAAACGTGTAATGCTGGTCCGTTGTTCTTCGGGCAACTTTTCGAGACAGTGATGTAATGCTTTTAACCGGTCTTCCGAACTTTCCTCTTCACTTAATAGATGCAGAAATTCATCGGATTCCATAATATTAATGGTGTAATCTAACGGAATTTCTTTATTCTCCTTCCGCAGAAGTTGCAAGCAATGATTTTTTGCCACCCGGTAGAGCCAGGGCTTGAACACTTTGATCTCATAATTTCCCAGCTTAGGCAATAAATCTTCAAACAACTGCATGACCGCTTCCTGTGCCCGGTCTTCGTCTTGCAGATATTTCAGGCACAGTCCATACAGTAACGGGATATAGCGGTTGTATAATTCACCGAAATATTCCGTATCCCCGGACTGGGCGTAGTGTGTGAGTAGCTCCTCGTCCGACAGTTTGGATATGGTTCTTTTAAAAAACAATGCCTATTCTTCTTCGTCGTCAATAATGACTTGATATTTTTCTTTCATTATTTCAAAATCATCTGCAATCTGTTCCAATATTTCATGTATATCCGTGCTCTTTACCAATGTGGGCATACCGTAATAGATAGATGCTTTATATGGTAACAGTATCATTTTACCTTTGGGAAGAGAACGTCCCATGCCGGTCATGAATACGGGAATATATTTTACTTCAGGTCGCAGAGACAGGATACGGGCTATGCCGGATTTAATTTTTCCCATCTGTTCCGGCTTTCCTCTGGTTCCTTCCGGAAAAAGAATCAGTGAATATCCTGCATCGATGGCTTCAAGCATTTTGCGGATCGGGTCATGTTCCGAATCTTTTTCTCCTTTCCTTCTGATTAGCAGTGTGTTGATGAAATAGTTACTTATGGAAGCCTGAAAGCGGTTTTTACCGAAATAATCTTCTGCTGCTACAGGTTTGACTTTCCATAAAAGTTTTCCGGGCAGAGAAGATAATAAACTTAAAGTGTCCAAATGGCTGTTGTGGTTGGCTAGAATGATGAACTGCTTTTCTTTCTTGAGGAATCGGCAATCGGTGAACTGAACTCCTACGATCAGTTTCAAGAACCATTGGCATATACCTTTATATATAATCTGCATGATAGCAGCTTGCATGAATCTCTTTTCCATTCTTTCCTTTAATATGCAATGTAATAAACTAAATGAAAAAAGACGGGAGCGGTGTAGGACAGAGAATCTATCCGGTCGAATACTCCTCCATGACCGGGAATACTGTTCCCCATGTCCTTAATTCCTTTATCCCTTTTGATGGCGGAGATGACTACGTCTCCCGAGAATCCGGCAATGGCAATAAGAGCGCTTACCAGAAGAACGTTAGGAGCGGAGAGGGGAGTCAGGAAACCGAGAAAGTAACCAATGGCGGTAGTGCTGATTACACCACCTAAAAATCCTTCCCATGTCTTGTTCGGACTTACTTTCGGAAGTATCTTATGTCGTCCGAGAAGTTTGCCCCAGATAAATTGCATAACATCGTTGATTTCCGTAAGGAATACAAGGAATAATAGCAGACCTCGTCCCCCCGCATTGAATCCCGGCAGTTCGGGAAGTGACAGGAGATAAGCGAGGTGGCTGATACCGAATACCGAAAGCATTAGAATCCACTGTAATAAAGCCATCGACTTGGTGATTCCGTGAGTGTCTTCTTTCAAAACCAGTCGTAAGGGTAATACGAGAAACATAACTACCGGGATGAAGATGATGAATGCTCCATACCAGGCAAGGTAAGCAAGGTAATATTGAATGGGAATGGCCAGTATCCCCCAGAATAATGCTCCGCGATCTGCCTCTCTGAATCCCAACACCGAATACAGTTCTCTGAAAGCAATGAAAGAGAGAAAGGCAAGGAAGAAATAAGAAATATTATAGCTGATAAATACAGCACCGATAAACATACCCGCCATGATCCACCATGAACGTGTGCGGGCGGAGAGTTCGCTGATATTTGTTCTTGGAGAGATCTTCTTTACGAGAAAAAGAATAAGGCTTGCCGTAATGAGCAGTCCGATGATGAGCGAAATGACGATAATCAGTTCATCGCTTAGCGTAGGAAATATGATATCCAGTAGTTCTTTCATTTTATTTCATTGTTTGGTGTGTGTGACATGAGGTACAGACGGTGTATCAGTGTTGCGACAAGGCCGACATTTATAATTATCAGGGCTATGAGACATACCATCCGGTCGTATCCTGCGTGAATGGTACAGGTGGCTACTGCAAAGGCAAGCGTGAGCAATGCCATGCGGTGTTGCTTGGCCATCGGGCCGTTAAAGAAATGCTGGTGCGTTTTGTAGGCTCCTATCCAGCGGAAATAAGCTGTCATCACGGCAAGAAGAGCAGCCAGCCATCCTAGTTCAATACCGAATCCGCCTGCTACATATCCGACGGGAATGATGAACAAAGCATCGGCGAATCGGTCGGGCATATCATTGTAGAGATCCCCGTTGGCACTTTTCTTCCCTCCTTCGATAGCTACCATCCCATCGAACAGGTTGCAGAGTAACCGCGACTGCATGCAAACGATGAACAGAATGTAGGCTACATACTTGTTAAAACCGGGATCAATGACTGTGCCGATCAACAGAAGGCATCCCACCATAGCGAAGAATATGCTCATCATGGAAATTTGATTGGGAGTGATACCCCAACGAGTTAGTTTGCGGGCGATAAGAGTAGCCCAGACCGTGTTTCGTGAGGCTATTTCCCGCCTTCCATCAACTTCGTTTTTCATATTTATGATATGTTTATGTTTGGCAAATATACATATCATATTAAGAGTTACAAAGGAATAAGTAGGAATTTTTAAGTGACTTTTTTCCGCCCGGATAAAAAAAGTTCAGGCAATTTATGGAATCTGTGTGAAATCCGCATCTCTATAGTAAAAGCGATGAATAGTAACATTTTAAAATAATGAAGTTATGAGAACAAACCAATTCAGAGCAATCATGCTCGTACTGCTGATGGCAGTTATTTGCTTAGGAACAATGAATGCGCAAACTATTACCGTGACCGGTATTGTGACGGACGCAGCGGATGGAACTTCGATTACCGGTTGTTCGGTAGTGAATAACCGTTCCAAAAGTGGGGCAATCACAGATGTGAACGGTCGTTATTCCATTCAGGCCCAAAAAGGGGATGTATTGTTATTCCGGTTTATCGGGTATAAAGAAGAAAAAAGAGTGGTTGAGTCGGTCAAACTGGATGTTAAAATGAAGACTGATGATGTGGCGTTGGAGGAGTGTGTCGTAGTGGGATACGGTACAATGAAAACAAAGGCAGTGACCGGTGCGTATGTAGCGGTGTGTCCGACTGCCATGTATGATATGGATGCGAGAATGAATACGGAAGAGTATGGCCGAATTCAGGAGAATGGTTTCAAGAGTGTAGCGGATACTCCGCTTTCTACTTTCTCTATTGATGTGGACCCTGCTTCTTATAGCAATATGCGTCGTTTTATCAATAGAGGAGAATTGCCTCCTGCCGATGCAATCCGTACGGAAGAATTAGTGAATTACTTTTCTTACGACTATCCGAAACCAACGGGCGACGATCCTGTGAAGATAACTGTGGAAGCCGGAACTTGTACTTGGAATACAGCTCATCGGCTTGTTCGTATCGGATTGAAAGCTAAAGAAATTCCGACGGAGCAGTTGCCGGCGTCCAATCTTGTATTCTTGGTTGATGTTTCCGGTTCTATGTGGGGGGCTAATCGATTGGATTTGGTAAAGTCATCGCTCAAACTGTTGGTGAATAATCTGCGGAATAAAGATAAGGTGGCAATCGTGACTTATGCAGGCAGTGCCGGTGTGAAACTGGAAGCTACTTCGGGCGGTGATAAACAGAAAATCCGTGAAGCGATAGATGAATTGACCGCAAGCGGATCTACTGCAGGAGGCGCGGGCATTCATTTGGCGTATCAAATAGCTAAAAAGAACTTTATCTCTGATGGCAATAACCGTATCATACTTTGTTCCGATGGTGATTTCAACGTCGGCGTTTCTTCCGCCGAAGGATTGGAACAATTGATAGAAAAAGAACGGAAAAGTGGCGTACATCTTACTGTACTAGGCTATGGAATGGGTAACTACAAAGATAAGAAAATTCAAGTATTGGCTGAAAAAGGAAATGGGAATCATGCCTATATAGATAACTTGCAGGAAGCCAACCGTGTTTTAGTAGGCGAATTCGGTGCTACATTGCATACTGTGGCAAAAGATGTCAAACTGCAAGTGGAATTTAATCCTTCTCAAGTACAGGCATATCGTCTGATCGGTTACGAAAGCCGTCTGCTGAAAGACGAAGATTTCAATAATGATGCGAAAGATGCCGGAGATATGGGAGCAGGACATACGGTAACAGCTTTTTATGAAGTGATTCCCGCAGGTGTGAAGAATGAATATGTAGGTAAAGTAGACGACTTGAAATACCAAAAGAAAGAAAAAATGACGCTGAAGCCGACCGGATCTGATGAACTCCTTACTGTGAAATTGCGCTACAAAGCTCCGGATAAGGATGTCAGCAGGAAAATGGAACTTCCTTTTGTAGATAACAAAGGAGATAGTGTTTCTTCCGACTTCCGTTTCGCTTCGGCAGTAGCCATGTTCGGACAGTTGCTTCGTGATTCTGACTTTAAAGGAACTGCCGATTATGACAAAGTCATTAAGCTGGCTAAACAGGGATTGAATAATGATGAAAGAGGATATCGAAGAGAGTTTATCCGACTGGTTGAGGCTGCTAAAGGATTGGAAAAGGCGGGTAAGAATTAGTCTAAGAGAGAGTTTTCAAACTGAGCCGGGAGTAGTGACTTATCTGTGAGGCAATAATAAGAAAACCGCAAATGGCTTGACGACTATTTGCGGTTTTCTTATTGCACGGGAGGAGAGGCTCGAACTCCCGACACCCGGTTTTGGAGACCGGTGCTCTACCAACTGAGCTACTCCCGTGTTTGCGGCTGCAAAGGTAGTAGAAACTTCTGAATCTCCAAACATTCGGGTAAATAAGTTTTGAACTATTTTAATTTTTCCCATTCATCGGGCTTGAAACCGACCAATACAAAACTGTCTGTTACTACTAGAGGACGTTTCACCAACTTACCGTTTGTAGCCAGCAGTTCTATTTGTTCCTCTTCGCTCATGCTTGGCAACTTCTCACTCAGTTTCAGCTCTTTATAAACGAGTCCGCTAGTGTTGAAGAATTTCTTTATAGGCAGACCGCTACGGGGAATCCATGCTTTTAGCTCTTCTACTGTAGGATTTTCTTCTACAATCAACCGGTTTGTATATTCAATGTTATTTTCTGTTAACCACTTTTTGGCTTTTTGGCATGTGCTGCATGCCGGATACTGCAAAAATAAAGGTGTCATACTCATTTCTAATTTATTATTTGATATTTGTTGTTTCACATTTAGGGTAGTAACTGTAAATCCTGATACATGATTCGATAGGCAGCCGCTTTCTTATCCAATGCCAATGGGTATGCTCGCGATGATGAAGGCATACGATACAGCCTCATTGCACGTTTCTCAAAAACAAACTCCGAATAATCGCCGACTTTCGGTTCTTCTACATCCAATTGTTGCCGGAGTGTGTCAGTAGCTTTCTGACCAGTCGTAACGATGGCCTTACATTCGGGAAGCCGACGAAGCATTGCGGCAATATCGGTGGCTTCCACAACCTCCAGAAACTTATCGGACGCATTGTCTTGTAGTCGGCGAACGGACGAGGCCGTATCGAACAGTGCAATTCCTTTCTCATTTAGAAAGTCTATAATCCGTTCACGGCAAAACGCTTTTCGTGTAGGATTTAGAAAGTAGTCTTTGTCATTAAAAAACAACACACCGAAAATACGCCACATATCATTATTCAGGTTCGGGTAATAGAAGTCCATAGACCAACGCTTTTTCTGCGGTGGAAAACTTCCCAGCATTAGCAGTTTGGCTTTTGCCGGAAGAAATGGTTCTAGTGGATGTTTCTCGATTTCCATCATTATGTATCATTTTAATTTCATGCAAAAATAGTGATAATGTTTATTTCGTTCAAAATCAATGTGAAAAAATGCAATATATAAAATATTTACGTATTTTTGTGGCATAATGAATAGACAGTCTTTTATAATATCATTGAGAGTTCAAGTTGTTGTAAGTTGTTTATTGAGTTCATTCTTCTTTTTAAGCGAGAATGGTTACGCTTCGGAACAAGTTACGTTTATAGAAACCATAGAAACCCCTACGGATAATGCGACGGCAACGGTAAGGGGACGTGTTGTCGATACCAATGGCGAGCCGCTTATCGGGGCAACCATTCGTGAGAAAGGAGGAGCGAACGGAACTGTCAGTGATATAGACGGTAGCTTCTTTTTGTCCGTTCCGGATAGCGCTATTCTGCAAGTTTCCTTTATCGGTTATGAGACAGTGGAAGTCAAAGTAGCGGGTAGGGCAATGCTTGAAATCTCCCTTCGGGAAAATACGGTCATGCTTGATAATGTAATTGTGACTGCTCTAGGGCTTGAAAAGGATGAATCTACTTTGGCCTATTCGACTCAGAAAATAAAAGGGGAAGAATTGAATCGGGTAAAGGAGATAAATATGATAACAGCCCTTGCCGGAAAAGCTGCAGGAGTGCAGGTCAACAAGAATTCTTCCGGTATGGGTGGTTCTGCCAAAATCACTCTTCGGGGAGTCCGTTCGGTATCCGGAGATAATCAGCCGCTTTATGTGATAGACGGTGTGCCGATGTCCAACACTTCTCCGGAACAGGCTTATTCGGCGATTGGCGGAACGGCAAATGCCGGAAACCGGGATGGAGGAGATGGTATCTCCAATCTGAATCCGGAGGATGTAGAAAGTATCAGTATCTTGAAAGGCGCCCCGGCAGCGGCTTTGTATGGAAGTCTAGCTGCCAATGGAGTAATCCTGATCACTACCAAAAAAGGAAATTCTACAGGGAAAAGAAGTATCCACTTCTCTACCGGACTTACTTTTGAAAAGGCTTTCAGCTTACCCCGGATGCAAAACAGCTATGGGGTGAGTGATGTGATAGATAGTTGGGGTGAAAAGGAAAGTTTGGAGGTGCATGATAATCTGAATGATTTTTTCCGTACCGGACTTACTTCGATGACTTCCGTATCCGTCAGTCACGGAAATGAAAATCTGCAAACTTATTTCTCTTATGCCAATACTACCGGACGGGGTATTATTGAAGGGAATAAATTAAAGAAGCATAACATCAATCTGCGTGAAACGGCTGCCATGTTCAACAAACGTCTGAAGTTGGATGGCAATGTCAATGTTATGAAACAAACGGTTGAGAATAAGCCCGTCTCAGGAGGTTTCTATATGAATCCGTTAGTAGGGCTTTACCGTTTTCCGCGTGGCGAAGATCTGTCTTATTATAAGGAGCATTTTGAAACTTATAATGAAGAGCGTAATTTGAATGTGCAGAATTGGCATACGTTTACCGAAGATTTCGAGCAGAATCCATATTGGATAGTGAATCGCATCCAAAGCAAGGAAACACGCACACGTGTCATTCTTGCTCTTTCCGCCACTTTCAAAGTGAGTGGTTGGCTGACGATACAAGCACGTGGCAATATGGATTATTGGGCTGACAAATTGCGTCAGAAATTCTATGCTTCTACCGCAACTGCTTTATGCGGAGTGAACGGGCGTTATCTTGAGATGGACTATCAGGAAACGCAGATGTATGGTGACGTGATGGCTATGTTTAAGAAAACATGGGGTGATTTTACTCTGGATGCGGCTATCGGCGGCAGTATCAATGATAAGGTGGTGAACTCAACCCGTTACGACTCGAAGAATGCTTCTTTGAAATATGCCAATGTGTTTAATATTGCCAATATCGTGATGAACAGCTCTGCCAGTATTGATCAGAAGATAGATGCACACCGGCAGTTGCAATCACTTTTCGGTACGGCTCAGATAGGTTATAAGAAAAAGATATTTCTTGATTTGACAGCCCGTAATGACTGGTCGTCCACGTTGTCCTATACCAAGCATGAGAAATCAGGGTTTGCTTATCCGTCCGTCGGTCTTTCCATACTGCTTGATAAATGGCTGAAATTGCCCGAATGGATTTCTTTTGTAAAACTACGCGGGGCTTACAGTAAAGTGGGAAATGATATCCCTCTGTACATCACAAATTCTACTTCGCACGTCAATGCCGGTGGTGAAGTACAGGCAAATGATGCTGCGCCTTTTAAAGAAATGGAACCGGAAATGACTCATGCTATGGAATTCGGAACGGAATGGAAGTTCTTCCGACACCGTTTGGGAATTAACCTGACTTATTATCGCACAAATACGTATAATCAGTTTTTCAAACTTCCTGCTCTCGCCGGTGATGAGTTTGCTTATCGGTATGTGAACGCCGGAAATATTCAAAACAAGGGATGGGAAATTACGCTGAATGCTACTCCGGTGTTAACTTCTGACTTCACATGGAAGACGTCGCTCAACTTTTCTTCCAATAAGAATAAGATTGTGAAGTTGCATGATGACTTGAAGGAGTTTGTTTACGGACCTACAAGTTTTTCTTCAAGCTATGCTATGAAATTGGTGAAAGGCGGTTCTATCGGGGATATATATGGAAAAGCTTTTGTGCGCGATGATCAGGGAAAGATTGTTTATGGGACGGAAGGAGATCATAAAGGGCTGCCGTTGGTGGAAGGAGATGGTAATACGGTGAAAGTAGGAAATGCCAATCCGGTCTTTTTAATGGGATGGAATCATACGTTTTCTTACAAGGGATTCAGTCTTTACTTCTTGCTCGACTGGCGTTATGGTGGTAAAGTCCTTTCGCAAACGCAGGCGGAAATGGATCTTTATGGAGTGTCGGAAATAACTGCCGACGCTCGTGATAAAGGATATGTTGTGCTGGAAGGGGAACGGATAGACAATGTGAAAGGATTCTATAAGAATGTGGTAGGCGGACGTGCCGGAGTGACGGAATATTATATGTACGATGCCACCAATCTGCGTTTGCGTGAAGTGTCGCTGAGTTACAATTTCCCTAAGGAATGGATGCAGAAAACTAAAGTATTGAAGAATGTGCAACTTTCGTTTGTAGCCCGTAACCTGTGTTTCTTGTATAAGGAAGCACCTTTTGACCCGGATCTGGTACTTTCTACAGGAAATGATAATCAAGGTATCGAGGTGTTCGGAATGCCTACTACCCGTAGCCTGGGTTTTACGCTGAAATGTGAGTTTTAAAATCTGAAAAGGGAAAATGAAGAAACGATACATATATTTATATTTGATAGGCTGGTGGCTTTTTTGCGTAGCATGCACGGGTAACTTCCGCGATTATAATACCGATCTGTCCGGCATTACGGATGAAGATCTGATCATTGACGATAATGGTTATGGAATCCGTCTGGGGATTATCCAACAAGGCATTTATTTTAATTACGATTACGGAAAGGGGAAGAACTGGCCTTTCCAGTTGATACAGAACCTGAATGCGGATATGTTCAGTGGATATATGCATGACGCCAAACCTCTGAACGGCGGTTCCAATAATTCCGATTATAATATGCAGGACGGTTGGAATAGTGCGATGTGGACACATATGTATTCGTATATTTTTCCACAGATATATCAGTCGGAGAATGCTACCCGTGATACTCATCCAGCTCTGTTCGGTATTACGAAAATATTGAAAGTGGAAGTGATGCATCGGGTAACGGATTACTATGGCCCTATTATTTACAGGTATTTTGCGAATGCGGAAAAGCATTATCAACCTGATACGCAGAAAGAGGCCTATTATGAATTTTTTAATGAATTGGATTCTGCCGTTGTCGCTCTTACTGGTTATATCGAAGAAAAACCGGAATCCAATGGGTTCGCCCGTTTTGATATTCTGCTGGATGGCAAGTATTCCTCTTGGGTGAAGTTTGCCAATTCTCTGCGCTTGCGTTTGGCTATGCGTCTTGCATCAATCGCTCCCGACAAGGCACGTTTGGAAATAGAGAAGATAAAGAAAAATGATTACGGCTTCTTTGAGAGAGGATCGGAAAAAGTTGCGGTTTCTACAAAAACGGGATATACTAATCCGTTGGGAGAACTTAATCTGGTGTGGAATGAAACGTATATGAATGCTTCAATGGAGTCTATACTTACGGGATACGATGATCCCCGACTCAAAGCCTATTTCGTTCCTTGTACGGATGAAAAGTTTAGGGGAGAGTATCGTGGCATTCGTCAGGGAACCTGTTTTGCACATAATCATTATGCAGGGCTGTCCCGATTGTCGGTCACACAGGCTACGGACGCACCTCTGATGACGGCTTCTGAAGTCTGGTTTTTACGTGCTGAGGCCGCTTTACGCGGTTGGACAGACGAAGATGAAGAAAACTGCTATCGGAACGGAGTGATGACTTCTTTCGAACAATGGGGTGTCTATGGAGTAGAAGATTACTTGAAGAGCGAACGGATAGCTTCGAATTTTGTAGACACTTATGAAACGGAGAATAATATGGAAGCTCGTTGTAAGGTATCACCAAAATGGAATCCGTCGGATGATAAGGAGAAAAAGCTGGAGAAGATTATTACCCAAAAGTGGATTGCCATGTTTCCCGAAGGCTGTGAAGCTTGGGCTGAACAACGACGTACGGGATATCCCCGCTTGTTTCCCGTACGTTTCAATCATAGCAGGAACGGATGTATAGATTCGGAGACGATGGTACGTCGACTTCACTTTCCCGGTACTTTGCAAACAGAAGATCCGAAGCAATATTCTGCCCTTGTGAAAGCCTTGGATGGAGAAGATCATGAAGGTACACGCCTATGGTGGGACACAGGAAATAATAATTTGAAATAAAAAATCTGTGTAAGTAATGTGTGTATATGTGCAGGTTTAACTAATTTTGCGCTTTCATTAAAAAACACATTTATTCATGAAACAGATTATTGCTGCTTTTTTCCTTTGTATGTTGCTTTGGGCCGTGCCGGGATTGCGGGCTCAAAACATACAGTTGCATTATGATTTCGGACGTTCCCTGTATGATAAAGATTTAAAAGGTCGTCCTTTGCTGACTTCTACCGTAGAGAAATTCCATCCCGATGCTTGGGGAAGTACCTATTTCTTTGTTGATATGGATTATACTTCCGACGGGGTGGCTTCCGCTTATTGGGAGATTGCCCGTGAGCTGAAATTCTGGAAAGCTCCTTTTTCCGCACATCTCGAATATAACGGTGGTTTGGCAAAAGGATTTTCTTACAATAATGCTTATCTGGCCGGTGCTACCTATACTTATAACAATGCTTCTTTCTCAAAAGGTTTCACTGTGAGCGCCATGTATAAGTACATTCAGAAGCATAAATCACCTAACAATTTCCAATTGACAGGTACCTGGTACATTAATTTTTGCCATAACTTGCTGACTTTCTCCGGGTTTGCCGACTGGTGGCGCGAGGAAACGGATTATGGGAAAACGATCTTCCTTACCGAACCACAGTTTTGGGTAAACCTGAACCGTATTAAAGGAGTAAATAAGAATTTCAACTTAAGTATAGGCTCGGAAGTGGAATTAAGTAATAACTTCGGTAATCGTGATGGCTTTTATGCAATCCCGACACTAGCCCTAAAATGGACATTGAATTAAATGAAAACAGATTTAATCTACGGTGTTGAAGACCGTCCTCCTTTTAAAGATGCGCTATTTGCCGCTTTGCAACATCTGTTGGCTATCTTTGTTGCCATCATTACACCGCCACTTATCATTGCGAGTGCTTTGAAACTGGATGTGGAGAAGACGAGTTTTCTGGTCTCTATGTCTCTCTTTGCCTCAGGAGTATCAACTTTCATTCAATGTCACCGTTTCGGAACGATAGGAGCGGGGCTGCTCTGTATTCAGGGAACCAGTTTCTCTTTTATAGGGCCTATCATAGCCACAGGGCTTGTCGGTGGATTACCTCTAATTTTCGGTTCCTGTATGGCTGCCGCGCCCATCGAGATGATTGTCAGCCGTACCTTTAAGTACTTGCGTAATATCATCACTCCATTAGTATCCGGCATTGTTGTGCTACTTATCGGATTGAGCCTGATAAAAGTCGGGATCGTATCTTGCGGAGGCGGATATTCTGCTATGGATAACGGAACCTTTGCAACTTGGGAAAATCTATCTATTGCTGCACTGGTGCTTTTAAGTGTATTGTTTTTCAATCGTTGCGGAAATAAATACCTGCGCATGAGTTCCATTGTTCTTGGGCTTTGTCTTGGTTATGGCTTGGCTTTCGTCTTAGGGAAAGTCGATATGAGCTCTCTGAATGTAGAAATGCTGATGAGTTTCAATATTCCTCAACCTTTTAAATACGGCATTGACTTCAATGTTTCCTCTTTTATAGCTATTGGGCTGGTTTACTTGATTACGGCTATTGAAGCGACGGGCGATGTGACTGCCAATTCTATGATATCCGGTCTTCCGATTGAAGGTGATTCTTATCTGAAACGAGTTTCAGGTGGAGTAATGGCAGACGGATTCAACTCTTTCCTTGCCGGAGTTTTTAACTCCTTCCCAAACTCTATCTTTGCGCAGAACAACGGTATTATTCAACTGACTGGAGTAGCTAGTCGCTATGTAGGTTATTATATTGCTGCAATGCTTGTACTTTTGGGCTTGTTCCCCATTGTAGGGGCTGTTTTTTCACTAATGCCCGATCCTGTATTGGGTGGCGCAACCTTGCTGATGTTCGGTACGGTAGCCGCTGCAGGAATCCGTATTGTCTCCTCACAAGAAATAGGCCGTAAAGAAACTTTGGTATTAGCAGTCAGCCTCTCCTTAGGCTTAGGGGTAGAACTAATGCCGGACGTATTACAACAAGCTCCGGAAGCAATTCGAAGTATCTTCTCTTCAGGGATTACCACCGGAGGCCTAACTGCAATTATTGCAAATATAGTAATACGGGTAAAAGAGTAGGAAACAAGTAGTAGAAACAAGTATTAAGTAATAAGTATTACCGAAGCCGCTGGTTTATACTTGATAGGCGTTGATTAATACTTGTTAGTTGATGCTTGTCGATTAATACTTAATACCTAATTCTTAATACTTAAATTACTCATTTTATTTGTTGTGCGGAAGGGGAAATCAGGATACTCGTAAAGACTGAAACGAGGTTCGGTTTCTCCTTTCGTATAATTCCATATAGAAGCATAGTCTTCCGGATCTTCTCCCATCTTGGCTAATTGGCGCAGATAAGCGGCCAGTGATTTATTTTCTACAATATAAATCTGTCCCATCTGGTCGATAATCGGGCTATGATGACGAGTACCGTCATGTTCGAAGCGTAGAATTCGTTTTCCTTCTTCAGTTAGTCCCACCAACTGGAAAGTCATGCTTTTACCGATAGCCGGTAAATTCAATACGCTGCGATCAGTGGCAAGGAAAGGTAAATGATGCTTTCTCATGAAGCGTCTTAATTGCTTGGCAACATCCTCTTGTGTTTCAATATCCGCACCTACTTTCGTTTCCAGTATCCTGTACAGTTCTTCCGCTTGTTCCGGAGTCATTTGACCATATATCTTTTCTTCCTGTTGTTCTTGCATTGAACGACTGTTCGGTGCGAATACTGCATAATTTTCATTGAATCCTTTTACAGAGAAAGTATAGTAACATACAACTCCCAATGAATTAAGTACCTGTCGGAGTCGTGTCGTATGTCCCCGGCGCGAAGCAGCCACCGTATACACTAACTGGTTCGTAATGATCCACCCCGCAGAAAGGATTTTCCGGATTGCCTCTTTCGCTTCGGGGGTCACCTCTAGCGGTGTTTGAAAATGGGTCTGAATAATAAACTGCTTGACACCAATTGCTGAAGCCTTTTCTTTAAATTCGCGTAGAATTTCAACCAGTTCATCATTAATACGCATTGGCAGATAAGCCAATAACCGTGATCCCAACCGTACCCGTTGCAGTTCTGCATACTTCTCTCCTTCGGGCCTTTCAAGATTTGCTCTCTGCTTGCGGACTGCCATTCGATACACTGCTTCCAGTATATGTCGTAGTGTCTTATTCTGGCTCATCAATGCGTCACCACCCGTTATGAGAATATCCCGTAATTGTGTATCCT
>ERZ791645.299-NODE-299-length-45278-cov-3.909803_pt1 | contig 45278 bp, 42 predicted proteins | sample MGYA00509939_ERZ791645 | MGnify/ENA primary metagenome ERZ791645 (study PRJEB30046, sample SAMN00715249) | human gut metagenome | study: EMG produced TPA metagenomics assembly of the A metagenome-wide association study of gut microbiota in type 2... | reverse complement strand
TTTTTCATCGCAGTATACAAATCCAAACGTTGCCGTAACTGACACACGCTGACGCTGGTAAGTAAGTACATAGTCCGCAATTTCTTTGCGAATTTTTTCCGTTAAGCGGTACCCGCTTTTTTTATCCATCTTCAGAAGCAGTAACACTTCATCACCGCCCCAGCGGCACACTTCACCACGGTTTCTCACTGCCTGGCGGATTAGATAAGAAAGATTAATCAAAAGCTCATCTCCGCAGGAATGACCGTACGTACGGTTTGTCTGTTTGAAATTATCCAAATCCATCTGCACCACACAATAATCTTTTTCATAACACTCGTATTCCTCAAATATTTCATCCATATTCTGGCGATTTCTCATATTTGTGAGTGCATCGTAATGAACCATAAAATCAAGTTCATCATTCCGCTCCTCCAACACATTTGTCGCACTGCGTATTGCAACAACAAAGTACGCAGAATAAGCCATTAGAAAAATGGTACAGATAGCTACATTAATTGCAAAAATAACAAGCATCTCATGGTTTGACATACCCGGTAATTTATTAATTTCTCCGGCTGACGATGCCGAGTGAACAATCACAAGCAAATCAAAAATACCAAGCACACTTGACGTGACCACACCGATTCGGCTCTTCATATGAATACACGCAATGTAGTAAATAACAGGAATAAGCATAAAGCCGTATAAAGAAAAGCCATATCCCCAGCCTAAGCACAGGTTACACAAAAGTACATGTACAAGCACTTCGGCAAATGGTACCAGCATCCATCTCTCCATATGCTTCACACGAGAAACCAAAAAAAGCAATAATAAATAGATCACAACACTTGCAATATTAAACACGTATAAAATTGTTACACCAATACAATAAAAGAAAATACACAATGCCGTATGCATACACAAACTCAGTGCTAACATTATAGCAAAAAAATGAACACTTCGTTTTTGTTCTGTTTCCCCATTTAACATAGTAAAACCTCCCTTTTCCTTGATTTCCTAAGAAATCAGTAAACTACCAACACAATACCTCATTTCCTTCCTCTGTCACAAGCACCATAATTTCCCACTGTGCCGATGGCATATGATCTTTTGTATAAACTTCCCAGCCATTTTGTGAATCGGTTATAATATCTTCTTTTCCCATATTTACCATAGGTTCAATCGTAAATATCATACCAGGCACTAACAACATTTCTTCGCCCCGTTTGGAATGATAACCAACCCATGGCTCCTCATGGAACTCAAGTCCGACACCGTGACCGCCAATTTCACGGACCACCGTATAGCCATTTGCCGCTGCATGGTCATGCACCGCCTGGCCCATATCACCAAGGAACCCCCAAGGTTTGACCTGTTCTAATCCTTTTTCCACGCACTCTCTTGTAACCTGTACAAGACGTTTTTTCTCCGGTGACACCTCACCGATGCAAAACATACGGGAAGAGTCCGAAAAATATCCATTTAAAATTGTCGAACAATCCACATTCACAATATCGCCCGATTTTAATATGACATCTTCTGACGGAAATCCATGACATACCTGGTCATTTACCGAAGTACAGACACTATACGGAAATCCTTCATAATTTAAAGGTGCCGGGATTCCGCCTCTTTTGGTTGTCATATCGTACACAATTTGATCAATTTCTTTGGTATTCATCCCCTCATAAATATGCTCTTCCAGATAATCCAAAATAGCAATGTTAATTTTACAACTTTCCTTTATTTGTTCAATCTGAGCCGGTGTTTTGATGATGTGGTGAGGCGGCACAATGTGTCCTTTCTCACGATAAGATTCAATCTTTGCATCAAAACCGGCGTGACAGACCTTATATTTGCGTCCGCTGCCACACCAGCATGGCTCATTACGTCCAATTTGTTTTGACATTTTTGTCACACTTTCTATTGATTATAATGCTTTTTTTATGGCAGCAAGTAACTCATCATACTCTTCAAAAGCAGGAAGTTCCGGATGGTCCTTCTTAATCTGCTCAGTACTCTTAAATAAGAAACCTGCCTTGCTTGCCTGAATCATTCCCAAATCATTATAGCTGTCACCGCTGGCAATCGTTTCATAACCGATAGACTGCAATGCCTTTACTGTTGTATATTTGGAATTTTCAATTCGCATCTTGAATCCGGTAATCTCACCGTTTTCTGCTACTTCCAGAGAATTGCAGAAAATGGTAGGCCATCCCAGTTTTTCCATAAGCGGAGCCGCAAACTGAGTAAATGTATCACTGATGATAATAACCTGTGTCGTTTTGCGCAGTTCATCCAGAAATTCTTTTGCTCCCGGAATCGGGTCAATCGTAGCAATCGTTTCCTGAATTTCTTTCAGTCCAAGTCCATGCTCTTTCAAAATACCGAGACGCCAATTCATCAGTTTATCATAATCCGGTTCGTCTCTCGTCGTTCTTTTTAACTCCGGGATTCCACTTGCTTTTGCAAAAGCAATCCAAATTTCAGGTACCAGTACGCCCTCTAAGTCCAAACATACAATATTCATTATTCATCCTCCATCTGTATTTATAATTTCACTACTCTACGGATACAAAGTAGTAATAAATCGGCTGTCCGCCATACTGAATCTCGACTTCCATCTCGTCATCAATCCCCTCAATGGCTTTTGCGATTTTTTCTGCATCTTCTTTGGTTCCCTCTTCACCATAATAAATGGTAATGAGTTCCGATTCTTCATCCATCATCTTTTTTAATAAATCAATTGTCGTATCCACTACATCGGTGCCAACTATCTCAATCGTCTTATCGCTCAATCCCATGATATTGCCGGCTTTAATTTCCTTCCCGTCAATTACAGTATCTCTTACCGCATAAGTGACCTGTCCGGATTTCACCTCGGATAGTGCTTCTGTCATCGCCTCTTCATTCTGCTCCGGTGTAAATCCTTCCACAAAGTTAATCATTGCTGCAATTCCCTGCGGAATATTTTTCGTTGGAATTACGTGAACCGCCTTATCCTTTGTCAAATCCTTTGCCTGCTGTGCCGCCAAAATAATATTACCGTTATTTGGCAGAATATAGATGTTTTTCGCAGGAATTTTCTCAATCGCACCAAGAATATCCTCAGTACTCGGATTCATCGTCTGACCGCCTTCAATCACTTCATCCACACCAAGTTCATGGAACAAATCCGTAAGTCCATCTCCGACCGAAACACTGATAAAACCATTTTCTTTAAATTCCACTTTCTTTTCTTCTTGTTTCTGCTGTTTTGCCATCTCGCTGGCATTTTTGATGACACGCTCGTGATGTTCTTCGCGCATATTATCAATTTTCATGCGTGTCAGAGAACCATAGGTAAGCGCTTTCTGAATCGCAAGACCCGGGTCGTTTGTGTGCACATGAATTTTAACAATTTCCTCATCGGCAACACAGACAATCGAATCACCAATGGATTCCAAAAATGCCTTAAATTCCATTTCTTCTTTCCTTCCAAATGGCTTTTCAAGCATAATGATAAACTCGGTGCAGTAGCCAAATTTAATATCCGCCTCAGCAACAACGCCGGCATCTGCTCCCATGCTTGGTTTCTTAACAGGAGTGGCAGCCGGTTCCACATCGATTTTCACTTCCTTGCCAATCAACGCGGTATATGCACCTTCCAACACGGTAACAAGACCCTCTCCACCAGAATCCACAACACCGGCCTCTTTTAATACCGGCAAAAGTTCCGGCGTCTGTTCTAACACATCACGCATATGCATAATTACGCTGTTCATAAACTCTGCAATGTTATCCGTGCGCCCATTTAACTCAATTGCTTTATCTGCACCACCGCGGGCAACTGTAAGAATCGTTCCTTCTTTTGGTTTCATCACTGCTTTATACGCAGATTCTACAGCACGTTCAAAGGCTTTTGTCAAAACATCGACATCCACTTCATCAACCTTTGACACTTCTTTCGTGAATCCACGGAGTAATTGCGACAAAATAACACCTGAGTTTCCTCTTGCACCACGTAAAGAGCCACCGGAAATTGCTTTACCAAGCGATTTCATATCCGGATTTTCTAACGCTGCTACTTCTTTTGCCGCAGACATAATAGTCATCGTCATATTGGTTCCTGTATCACCATCCGGTACAGGGAACACATTCAAATCGTTTATTACTTCCTTCTTTGCATCGATTGCATTTGCCCCGGCAAGAAAACACTTTCTTACAAAAGAGGCATCCATCGTTTTTATAATCACAGTTTTCTCCTCCAATTTAACAGGCAAATTAGTTAATCACGCGTACGCCTTCAACGCATACGGTAATTTTTCCAACTTCCATGCCGGTATACTCTTCTACCTTATACTTCACATTATCAACAAGGTTTTGTGCAACCGCAAGAATACTTACTTCGTATGCCACAATAATATGAAGTTCAATCATCAGCTTGCCATCCGCCACACTAACATTCACGCCATGACGCAAGTTGTCCTTTTTCAACAACTTTACAAAGCCATCGCGTACGTTTACGGATGCCATACCAACAACGCCAAAACACTCTACCGCTGCGGAACCGGCATACTTAGCCAATACATCCTCATCTACAAAGATTTTGCCCATTTCGGTATCCATCTGACCTTTCATAGTAACCTCCAATCTGGTATCCCCTAACGGATAACTGCATAATTATTTTTATTTTACACTATTCTATAAAAAAAAGCAAATCCACATACTGCGAAACTTTTCCCATTTTCTGCATAGAATAGTAACAAAGACATCTATGCGGGTATCTTTTATGAAACGCTTAATCGGATTTATTCTGTTTTGGATTGGCATCGGTATGTGCATCATGCTTTTCATGCGGCACAGTCTGCTTGCCATCCTGATTATTATTGCCTGTCTTGTCCTTGGCTATAATCTCTTCACAAGCTGTGACTAAAAAAAGAACACATTCTCCTACTCTAGTATAAGAATGTGTTCTTTTTTTATGATGTACGGGTAAACCGCAACTACGCTCTTTCCACTTTACCAGAACGAAGGCATGAAGTACAAACATACATTTTCTTTGTACCACCGTTCACCTTTACTCTAACAGATTTCAAATTCGATTTCCAAATCTTATTGCTTCTTCTATGAGAGTGGCTGACAGCGTTACCAAAGTGTACGCCTTTTCCACATACTGCACATTTAGCCATGAAAAGCACCTCCTTCTGCTTAAACTTCGCATGTCTCTTCTATATGAAACAAAATATCTCTCACACACGACAACACGAATATTTTAGCAAAATTCCAACTATAATGCAAGCAAAATTTTTATTTTTTTACAAATTTTAAAATTTCCACAATTCTTACGGATTATTCCGCATCTTTTCCCGCATCGTGTGGCTGCTCTTTATTTTTCTTTCCGGCAAATTTGTCAACAAAATCCGGTACCATATCGAGAATCTTTGTGATACCGTCCTGGTTCTTCACATTGACAAGTTTGGACGTTCCGTCTTTAATTACTAACACGGCACTTGGCTGGATTTTACCGCCCATACCGCCGCCACCGTTGTTTTTCTTTTCGGTGTCGTTTGCAAATGCACCGGCAGCAACGCCAAAGCTCACATCCACAAGCGGAAGTACAATGGTTCCATCGTCAAAACGCACAGCGTCTCCCACTACGGTCTTTGTTGTGATAAATGCATCCATCCCCTTAAACAGGGATTCTACTGTGTTGGTAAAATTATTTTCTGACATTTTAAAAAGCCTCCTTTTTTAATCTATGAATCTGTTTCCACATTCGTTTCAATTCTTTATCCTGATACAGTCTCAAAAAGAGCCGTAAAAAATAAATCACCCTCATTCTGCCCTTTACAAAAAAATCAGCATCCAGTCTTTTTTCCTCAAAGCCCGGTGTAACATAAACACCATCCTGATAAGCAATCGGGAACAAACTGATAAGCCCCGTAACAAGCCCCGTCGATGAAGGGTCGCCGGTTCCAAATGCAAATGTCCCTCTCACCTTTTTCGGTGTGAGATACTTAACTAACTCTTTTATTTCCCGATACAACCGTTTCAAAAGTTTCTTGTTTTGTTTCACACACTTCATTATACTGGATAGCCCTTGAAATGAAAAGTTTTTTTTGCTTTTCTTTTTCTTCGCTTTTTTGGTCCTGGAAAAAGTTTTCTTCTTCTTGTCCTTTCTTTGTTCCTTTTTTTCTTCCTGCGCTGCCAAAACCGGCTCGCCTGTTTCTTCTTTGTTATCCTGTAATGGTTCCGGCTCTTTTTCTTTCTCTGATTTCACCACGGTTTTTTTTACCGTTTTTTCATTTCCCATTCTCTTTATCGGAATACCAAACACAGAGAAAACAATCTGCTCCGAATCTTTTTTCTTTTTCACGGCAACAATAGACAAAAGCCAGCTCACCTTAAATGAATACTGGATTTTTTCATGGTTATCCCCTGCTGCCCGGTAGCGCACCGGCACACATAAAATAAGAGCCGTAAATAGTAAAGCAAGTCCTAAAAGTATGCCAAGTATAATGAAAATCCATTTGAGTATTAATAAAAAAATCCACATAGGCACACCTCTTTTCTCTGTTACTTTCTACCCGGATAAAACTCCTTCTTGGCAAATATATTCCTTGGGTTATATTCCGGATTCTCACGATATCCTTTTTCTAAAATCTGCTGCAGGATTTCGACAGCGGCATCATAATCCGAAGTCAGTGCCACTACATACATATCCACATGACGGTAGCGGCGGAAAAACAACTGGCGCGTCTGCATAATCTCAAACAAATTCTTATCATTCTGCGCCAAGGTAAGCACGACGTAACTCTTTTTCCATGGGCGCCGCTTTTCCACCCGTTTTTTGCACCGTTTCGGATTTTTTTCTACGGTTTCATCCATATATAAATTCTGATACCAGTAAATCATATCATGTCCACTCCTGCTCCTCGCGAATCAAGTCTGCTAACATCGTAAGTACCACACATTTTTCAGCCTTATCCTGACATCCCATCAGATTAACACGGATATAATCAAGTACCTCATCCGAATTTTGGAACGTCAATGGCAGTTTTTCAAGGACAAGTCCCATAATCGCTTTTTTCACCGGTTTTGACACCCGGCTTAACTTCTCGGAAAGTTCATTTACTAATTCATCTGTGCATTTTCTCACGTAAGAAAGGTCTGCTTTTTCCTCTTCCTCACCGGATACCGACAAGTCAATAAACAAACTGTCTGACAAAAGATTTGCCACTAATACAAAATCGTGGAATTGTCCGGCAAGACCGGTTTCCATCAATTCTTTCTTATAAGAACTGCGGATTTCATATAAAATCGATTCCAAATGACTGGATTTTTCGACGCACTCCTCGATGCTGCCCTCTAACGGCACTAACAGTTCTTCTTTTAACTCACCTTGTGCCAATGCCTGCCAAACATTTCTTCCTGCTTTTTCAATCCGACTCATTTTCTCACGGTAAGGAAGAATCAGTGCCATGGCATACACACCATTCACAACATTTTGCACTTCATAATAAAAGTCCGTAATTTCATGAATTTCTTTGGCTGTCTTTTCCAAAAGTGATACCAATTGATTGTATTTCTCGCCCTCTAATGACTCAAAATCGGTCTGTTCAAACGTTTGCAGGGCCTCTAAAATCTCTGGAAACTGATTTTCTTCCTGCTTTGGCTCATACAGCATCGCGCTCGTACGCACCATATACAAAAAGCCATCCAGTGCCGATTTATCGCCATCCTGATATAACGTAAGTGCTTCACCAATCCGCTCAAACAATTTATTCTTTGTCATATGAACCGGAATCTGTCCCATAATCAAACGAATTTTATCAAGCGCCACCTTTTGATCTTTACTGCCAAACAAATACCCTTCTAACATTTTCATGTACTCTTCTTCCTCAAAAGCTGCCAGTTTCTCTGACAATTCTTTCTTGGAAAGATATTTTAATTCCATGCGGTTTAACACATATTCATAACAAATCATGCGGTCCGTGTACGCAGTTAAAACATCCATTTTATCCGTAATTTCATCCCGCAGATGATCCATTTTTTCACCAAGTACCGCGAAATCGCAGGACTCATCCGCCAAACAGCCAATCGCCTGTTTTACCTGCGAGAGCATTTTCTCCTTCTCATCCGCATCTAACACCTGTATTTCATCTTCCAAAAGCGAATACGCAGAAAAAGTCATTTCAAGCGTTCCATAATCCACATATGTTTTTACGGCAATGTCCGCATAATGTTTTAAATTTTCCTTTATATTTTTCCCGTTATGAATCTCTTGAATCAGTTTCCTCACGTTTTTATCCTTCTTTCTATCGTTTGTTTAGCTGACAAGCTGCCAGCCTTCCAGCCAGCGCAGTCCATCTCTTGCCATCTGCTCATAGATCGGCTGTCCGGAAAGTACCGGATAAAAAACTAAGAACAGGAAAAAGGCAACTGCCAGATAAACCATACACCATTTGAACCATTTTTTGTCCGCATCCACAAGTTTTACCATACCGTACACAATCATCATGGCGACAAATGGCACACTTGGAAAATAGTGATAGGCAAATGTACAGCGCGGCACTAAAATCCACGGTAATAATTGAACCGCATAGGCAAATACCATAAACAAGGCTTTTTTGTCTCCCCTTGTCACAAGCTGGTAAGCAATATACAAAGCCGACGCCACGCCAAGCACAATAAGGAACGGTCCATATAACTTCCATGAATCACCGCCTCCATTACTTGAAGACTGTTTCACAAACACACTCCACAAAGCAAGGAACACAAAGAATTCACAGCCGATACTCTGAAGCCATTGCGACGTTTTGCTTCCAAGTCTGTTCGAACGCCTTCTTCCAAATGGCAGAAGAATCAATATCAACGCCGGGATTCCCGCCCACCATACAAGCGGGTTACCAAAGGCACTGATACCCTCTTTCATACCATCCCGCAAAGTCTGGCAGTAATAATACATCGGTCGTATCATCGTCGGCCACTCATACCAGCTTGACTGCCATGGATGGGTAGCTTCCAGTTTGCTGTGGTATTCATACATAGCATGCTGATTATTCAACATTTTTCCGACCGTCTCAGCCACAGGATTTCCACTGTGGTCGCGAAGTGTATCCACAAGACCGGAAACAAATGTATTTTCCCATTTAAATCCTTCATAATTCTCATCTGTCACTTCATAGAAGCGCTCGGTGTTATCCTTTGCACTGTCCTCAAACGGAACATAGGAAGCAACATAAATCGTTCCTGCTACAAACACAAAGAAAATCACACAGAAACCAAGGGTTAAAAGAAGTTTCTTCTTAAATACTTCAATAATATGCTTATGCGCAATTCCTTCTGTTTCGCCCGTCGGATTTTTCTTCGCCAGATGGTACTCAAAAATACGCCAGCCCATAATGGCAAAGAAGAACACAGCAAGACCGGCAGACGCATATACTGCCGTCCATTTCGATGCACAGCCAAGTCCCATCATCACTGCACTTAAGCCAAGCGGGATAAAGGTCTTCCACAATTTTGTATCATAAAAACTTGTCTGGCTGTACTGATACATAAAGTAGAACATTGCTATAATAAAGAATGTTCCGTACACATCAATGGTAGCAATTCTTGTCTGCGTAAAATGCATAAAATCAAAAGTAAATAAAAATGTCAACGCACCGGCCGCCCACGTGCGGTTCTTGAACAAACGCCTGCCAAAGAAGTACATAAACGGAATCATCCCGATTCCAAACAGCACACCGATAATTCGCCAGCCAAACGGATTCATGCCAAACATGCGCACACCAAGACTGATAAATACTTTACCAAGAGGCGGATGTGTCCACTCATAATTGCTCATTCCATGCGCAATTTCATAAGCCGTTCTCGCATGATAAATTTCATCAAAATAAGTGCCGCTCCTAAAGGTAATTGCCTTTCGGTATCCATCCTGTTCATCAAACAAGGAATCTCCGCCAATATGGTCACGGATTTTCACCGTATTTCCATTCGTATCCGTCAGTACCAGTTCATTCAAACTTGTATTATCCGAAAGTGTTGTCAAGCGGATATAGCGGTACGAATCATTGGCAAAAGAATAAGTATCGGCATTTTGCTGATTTTCCTCTGAAAGTCTGCTAAAGCCATCAGCCTCACCACTGACTACCGTTCCCACTTTCTGATACTGTGGCTCCTCACCATCATTTGCCGATTTTGCCACTTCCACTTCAAACCGCTGATTTGCTTTCTCTGTAGAGTAGCCGCGCAGCATACTAAAGTAACTATCTGCACCCAAATCTAAAGTCACGGTTTCTCCAGCTTTTTCAGCTTTCCAGACAGTCTCCGGCAAATCACTCTGCGGCTCAAAACAATCCTGCTCATCAAACAAATTCTTATATTCAGAAGCATTGACCGGTTTCATCCAGTTTCCGTCTTTGTCAAGAATCACCAATTCATTCAGCATAAAGGTATCAGAAAGCTGTTCTTCATCAACACTTAGGCGGATATAACGATAATCTTTTGCCAGATTATAATCATCCGCGCCCTCTTCCTGAGATTCTTTGTCCCAAGTCTTTAATGCATCCCAGCAGAACACACTTGTTGCTCTGACCGTGCCGACCATATCATAGTTTTTCCCATCCTCTGACATTTCAAGTGTCATCATACGGTCTTCCTTCGCTCCAAGGAACGTATAAATCATTCCGATATCTTTTGCTTTACCAAGATCTAACACAATCTCAGAATTACCATTTTCCGGCTGCCAGTAAGTCTCCGGAGCCTTGGTATCACCCAAATCACGAAAAGCGAATACACTGTATAATACAAGAATTCCAAACAATACAATATAATCCCACTTTGTAAATTTAGGCATTCTTCTTGTCGCATGAATATGTTGTTTATAGACTTCTTCCGGTTCTTTCTCTTTCACCTTCGGATTTTTCACAAGATATGGAAGGGTGTTCCTTTTCTTCTTTCCTCCGGATACCTCTTTTAAATCCTCCATAACCGAAACAGAAAAAGAAGCATAAATCAAATAAGCAAACATTAAAATTGTAAGGACTGCCGTAATTCCAATTAACGGTCCGTTTGGTGCCGTATTTTCGTTTTCCTCGACATACGCCCACAAAACATGACCTACATTCAAAAAGTGAATTGCCGAAAATCCCACATAAGTAAAGAATAACTGTTTGGTCGGCTTCACCAAAAAGGCAGCCAACATAAGTACAATTGCCGGGAATAAATATCTCTCATGCATACGCACTGAGAATAAAAACATATTGGCAAGAAGTACCGCCATGCTTGTAAAATAGCGGGAATTATCATCTTTTAAGCGGAAGAAAATCACGGCACTCAGTGCAACGGATACTAAAATTGCGAGTGTTCCCCACGAGCTTGCTGACACACCTAAAAATGAATTTGCCTGCGGCTGCCAGTTCTGTCCTAACAACGCCCAGAAATTGTATGCATTAATCGTCGCATACGGATACGAGCCCAACGTATTCACATACTGGCTGAACACTTTGTCCACACCAAACGGAAGGGTAAATACAACCATTGCCACAAGAGATAAAACGCCGCCTACTAAATCCCGAAACATTTTTTCTTTTGAAAAATCTTTTAAGAAAACCTGTTCAATAATTGTCCAAATCAAAAGCGGAGCAAACATAATCATCTGCGGTTTGATAAGAACTCCGGCAACAAAAGCAAAATACGCAAAAATACGCTTTTCTTCCATGCACAGATAGCAGACAAGCAACAGGAAAAAGGTAAATACACCATCCACCTGTCCCCATGCCGAAGAATCCAGAACAACGACCGGACTGAGCACGTATGTCGCTGACAAAATAAGAGAAGAACCTTCAGAAAATTTTCTCTTTGCTATCTTATAAAGCAGTGCCCCTGCACCAAGATCAAACAAAATCGGAATCAGTTTAATAACACATCTTCCGGCTCCTGTTGCAACATCCAGATTAAAGATGCTGCGCAGAGCCCCAATGCCCCACAGCATTGCCATATATCCGGGCGGATAATCCGTAAAAGAATCCGAATGATAGAAATTCCAGAATCCATCTTTAAAAATCATATCCGACCACGCACTAAAGCAGGTCATATCCGTTCCATGTCCTTCATAAGCTGCCGCAAAAATCAGTTTTACAAGCAGCGCTGCCGCTAATACAAGCAGTAGATTAGTCCATGACTTTTTACTGTCTTTGCGGTAAATCCGAATTCCTTCTACTTCATAGCGGAATTTTTCAAAATACAAAACAGCAAAAACTGCCACGGTTAAAACCGCTACTAACACTAACATTTGTACACTATTTGTCGCAATACCAAACAATCCCATTTTCCGACTCCTTCCTCCTTTTAATGATGCACATGCTCATGGGTAAATAAATGCTCTGAACAATACTCATAGTTTCCCTCACATTTGGAGCAGTAACGGAACTCTAACTGCGGAGAGTCCACATCCGTTCTGCCACAAATCACACAATGATGCCTTGGTACACTTCCCTGTGTGGGTGCTGTTTTTTTCTTATATTCCATCTTTCTCTTCTTCTGATGGTACGCCTGCTTTGGCGTAAGAGAACCACGTCCCATAAAATAGAAGATAAAAAAGTTTAATAAAAGAACCAAAATCACCGCTGCCGAATAATAATATCCACTCATCAGATAGCGGACAAACATATAGCCATCCATCAAAAGATATACAATACTCAGCCACTTTGCCTTAACCGGAATAATAAAATACACAAGGAACTGTGCATCCGGGAAAGCAAAGGCAAACGCTAAAAACATCGTCTGGTTCAAATCATCCATAATATTGGCGGAAAGCATATAATCCGTATAAGCAGTTGCAGCATTTGGCACTAACCCAAGTTGTAAAAACAGATAAAAAACAAATGTCATAATTACAACCAGTAAAAGTCCGCCAAAATAAAACAAATTAAAGCGGAAAGTTCCCCACATGCGCTCCAGATTTGTTCCAATCGAATAATACACAAAAATCCAGATTGCAAACCACAATAAACTAACCATGCCGGTACCGCCAAACTGTCCGGATGGGCTTAACACAAAGGTGAAAATACGCCAAACCTGTCCATGCAGAATACTTGCAATATCCAAACTCAGATACGAATAATAAAACGTCGGATTCACAAGACTAATCAGAATTCCGACAATATTAACTCCAATGACATACCGCATCAGATTCGGAATGCCAAATTTTCCAAACCGTGTTCTCTCCAATCGGTCTAATAAACTCATAGTTCTTTTTTAACCTCCATTCAACAATTGTCTTTTCCCTATTAAAACAAATCTTTTTTGCGGAACAACAACGCCACAACGCCGGAAATAATAAGCGTTAAAACAATAATGGTAAAAAATCCAAACGGCGAATGTCCAAGTGGAATATTATCAAAGTTCATTCCAAAGAAACTGGCAATCATCGTCGGGATTGATAAAACAATCGTAACCGTTGCCAAGAACTTCATAACAATATTTAAGTTATTGGATATAACAGACGCAAACGCATCCATCATTCCACTTAAAATTCCACTGTATATATTTGCCATTTCAATCGCCTGTTTATTCTCGATAATGACATCTTCCAATAAGTCCTCATCTTCCGGATATTTTTTAACGCGCTCCGTCCGCAGAAGTTTCTCTAAAACGACCTCATTTGAGCGCAGGGAAGTGGTAAAATAAACCAGACTTTTTTCCAGCTCTAAAAGTTCAATCAACTCACTGTTTTTCTGGGAAATATGCAGTTTTTCCTCAATCTGGTCACTTTTTCTGTCAATAATACGCAGATAACGCAGGTAGGAAGCAGCATTGCGATACAAAATCTGGAATACAAAGCGAGTCTTTTTGAATGTGTAAAACTCGCGTACTCTACGGTTTACAAATGCTTTCAAAACCGGTGATTCTTCCAGACAAATCGTAATGATATGCTCCTTTGTCATGTAAATACCAAGAGGAATCGTGACATACCGGTCTTTCTCATCAAGCGAAGGAATGTCCACCAAAATCATATTGTATCCATCTTCCAACTCGATACGGGAACGCTCCTCATCATCCAAAGGCGCCCGTAAATCATCCAAATCAATCCCGGTTTCTTCCTCCAAAAAAGCTAATTCTTCCTCATTTGGGTGAATGGCTGATATCCAACAACCCTCTTCTATTTTATCAAGCACCACCATATCGTCTTCTATGGTTTTGTAAATGGAAATCATGCTTGTTCACCTTCCTTTCAAAGACAACGGCGATTCCCCGAAAACAAGGCATCGCCGAGTCTGACTAATCCATTTCATTATAAAGGTTCTAATAACCTTTGTCAAACCTTCTTTGGCACTTCAAAAAGGACATCTGCCGCGATAATAATCTGCTCCGGATTATTCTTTTCAAAAAACTCTGCCATCGTCATACCGCACTCATTCAATATCGCTCCAAGGCTTTTTGTTCCATCTGCACGATAGACACAAGACACCTCTTTTTCTTCCTCTGACTGTGCCGTTTGTTCCTCTTCGTATTCCTCATCGTCTGTCTCCTGTTCGGTTGTCTCCACATTTTCCTGCTGAATTCCCCGTCCTGCCATCGGTCCGCTTCCACAGGGCATCGGAATGCAGATTTCCTGTCCCGGTCTTAAATTATACACATCCACATAAGGGTTTGCCCGCAGAATAAGTGCGAGCGGAACACGGTAGCGTCTGCTCAACTGGTAAAGATTATCGCCGGAGCGAATGACATGTATCATTCCATTACAAAAGCGTTGATTCATTTTCAGATTCCTGCCTTTTTTTATTATCCTATTCAAAAGAATGCCATTTGTTCTTTCTAATTTTGTTGCAAAACCATTCTTTTTGTCGTATAATAAGGTTTCGATAATTAGATAACAAAAAATGATTTTAATAGGAAACTTTAGGAGGTACTTATGAAACGAGTAGGTATCGATATTGGTTCAACCACAGTAAAAATTGCTGTGCTGGATGATAACAATAACATACTGTTTTCTGCCTATGAGCGTCACTACGCAAATATCCAGGAAACCTTACGTGCAATTATGGAACGTGCTTACAACGAACTTGGTGACTGTGACATCGCACCGATGATTACCGGTTCCGGTGGTCTTTCCATCTCAAATCACCTTGACATTCCATTTGTGCAGGAAGTTGTGAGCGTTGCTACTTCCCTAAAAAGTTATGCTCCTCAGACCGATGTCGCCATTGAACTTGGTGGTGAGGATGCAAAAATTATTTACTTTACCGATGGTATTGAGCAGCGAATGAACGGTATCTGTGCCGGCGGTACCGGTTCTTTTATCGATCAAATGGCTACCTTATTAAAAACAGACGCTGCCGGATTAAATACCTATGCAAAAGATTACCAGGCTTTATATCCGATTGCCGCACGATGTGGTGTATTTGCAAAGACTGATATTCAGCCTTTAATAAATGAGGGCGCATCGAAACCGGATCTTGCCGCTTCCATTTTCCAGGCTGTCGTAAACCAGACAATCAGTGGTCTTGCCTGCGGAAAACCGATTCGCGGTAACGTTGCTTTTCTCGGCGGTCCGCTGCACTTTTTAACAGAATTAAAACAGGCATTCATCCGCACTCTTAATTTAACCGGGGATGCCATTATTGCACCGGAAAATTCCCATCTTTTTGCTGCAAGCGGAGCAGCCATGAACTCGGAGGGAAAAGGCGCCACAACAATCGGTGCTTTGTTAAAGAAGCTTTCCGGCGAAATTAAAATTGAATTTGAAGTGACTCGTATGGAGCCTCTTTTCAAAGATGAAACTGATTACAATGAATTTATCGAAAAACATAACGTACACAGCGTAAAGAAGGGAGATATCTCCACTTACGAAGGAAATGTATTTCTTGGCGTAGATGCCGGTTCAACAACAACTAAAGTAGCTCTTGTCGGCGAAGACGGTTCCCTTCTGTACTCATTCTATGATAATAATAACGGAAGCCCACTGAAGACGACAATTAAAGCAATTAAGGAAATTTATGAACTGCTCCCGGAAAGTGCCACAATTGTGCGTTCCTGTTCAACCGGATACGGCGAAGCACTGATTAAATCCGCTTTGATGTTAGATGAAGGTGAAGTTGAAACCGTTTCCCATTATTACGCTGCTTCTTTCTTTGACCCGGATGTTGATTGTATTCTGGACATCGGCGGTCAGGATATGAAATGTATTAAAATCAAAAATCACTCCGTAGACCAGGTACAGTTAAATGAAGCCTGCTCTTCCGGCTGTGGTTCTTTTATCGAGACGTTTGCACGCTCGTTGAATTATGAAGTAAAAGATTTTGCAAAACTGGCTCTGTTTGCCGAAAATCCAATTGATTTGGGTTCCCGCTGCACCGTATTTATGAATTCTAAAGTAAAACAGGCACAAAAAGAAGGAGCTACGGTCGCAGATATTTCTGCCGGACTTGCTATTTCCGTTATTAAAAATGCCCTGTTAAAGGTAATTAAATTAACAGACCCGAAAGATCTCGGTAAAAACGTAGTTGTTCAAGGTGGTACTTTCTATAACGATGCGGTATTACGAAGTTTTGAGCGTGTTTCCGGATGTCAGGCAATTCGCCCTGACATTGCCGGTATCATGGGTGCTTTTGGTGCCGCACTGATTGCCCGTGAGCATTACGAAGAGGGAGAAACTTCTTCCATGCTCTCTTTACAGGACATTATCGAGTTAAAATTTGAAAGTTCCATGACAAGATGTAAGGGATGTACCAATCATTGTCTCCTTACAATAAACCGCTTTACCGGTGGCCGTCAGTTTGTGTCCGGTAACCGATGTGAACGTGGCCTTGGCAAAGAAAAGACAAACCGTGACGTTCCAAACCTTTACGCCTATAAAAACAAGCGTCTTTTTGACTACTATAAACCATTATCTGCGGACAAAGCATATCGTGGCAAGGTCGGAATTCCACGCGTGTTAAATATGTATGAGAATTATCCATACTGGTTTACTTTCTTTACGGAACTTGGCTACGAAGTCGTTCTTTCACCGGCTTCCAACCGAAACATTTATTCACTTGGTATCGAATCGATTCCAAGCGAATCGGAATGTTATCCGGCAAAGTTAGCTCATGGACATATCTCATGGCTGTTAAACCAGGGCGTTTCGTACATTTTTTACCCCTGTGTTCCTTACGAGCGCAAAGAATTTGATGAAGCGGGCAACCACTACAACTGCCCAATTGTCACTTCTTATGGAGAAAATATCAAAAATAATGTAGAAGAATTGGCAGATGAATCGATTACCTACCAGAATCCATTCGTCTCCTTTGAAAGCGATAAAATTCTTGCCGATGAGTTAGTACGCTATCTCGGCAAAGAAAATAATATTGATGCCGGCGAGATTCGAAAAGCTGCCCACAAGGCATACGAAGAATTGCAAAAAACAAGAAATGATATCCGCTTAGAGGGCGAACGCGTATTAAAATGGATGGCAGATAACAACAAGCGCGGTATTGTGTTAGCCGGTCGTCCTTACCATATTGACCCGGAAATCAATCACGGTATTCCGGAATTGATTACATCTTACGACATTGCGGTATTATCTGAGGACAGTATTTCCCATTTAGGAAAAGTTGACCGTCCAACGATTGCGATGGATCAGTGGATGTATCATTCCAGACTTTATGCCGCTGCCAGTTTTGTACGTACCCAGAACAATCTGGATATGATTCAGCTTAACTCTTTTGGATGTGGACTTGACGCAGTAACAACCGACCAGGTCAATGATATTTTGACAAGTTCCAATAAAATTTGTACGGTTCTTAAAATTGACGAGGTCAACAACTTAGGTGCCGCAAGAATTCGTATCCGTTCGCTTATTTCCGCCGTGAAAGACCGCGAACGCAAGGGAATTAAGTCATCTCCCCAAAATTCGGCCTATAAACGAGTTGAATTTACAAAGGAAATGCGTAAAAGTTACACGATTTTAGCACCACAGATGTCACCAATTCATTTTGACATTTTAATGCCGGCTCTTGCCGCCTGTGGTTATAATCTTGTCCAGCTTCCTACCGGCGTAGGCGAATTGGATTATGGCTTAAAATATGTAAATAATGATGCGTGCTATCCGTCTCTTCTTGTAGTCGGACAGTTCATGAAAGCATTGTTATCCGGCGAGTACGATTTAAATAAAACTGCTTTAATCATTACTCAGACCGGTGGTGGATGCCGTGCAACGAACTATATCGGCTTTATCCGCCGTGCACTAAAAAAAGCAGGCATGGAACAGATTCCGGTTATCTCATTAAGTGCCGGCGTGGAAACAAACTCCGGCTTTGACATCAATTATCGATTGCTAAAAGCCGCTATTCACAGCTTAATCTACGGTGATTTGTTTATGCGCGTCGTATACCACACCCGCCCTTACGAGAAAGTACCGGGTTCCGTAAACGCTCTTCACGATAAATGGAAAAAAGTCTGTATTGAGGCTGTAAAAAAACCAAAGCAGTCGGAACTTAAGAAAAATATCAAACAAATCGTGAAGGAATTTGATGAAATAGAATTAGATGAAACAAAGAAAAAACCACGTGTTGGAATCGTTGGTGAGATTTTAGTTAAATATCTCCCTGCAGCCAACAATCATGTTGTCGAACTCTTGGAAGCTGAAGGTGCTGAAGCAGTCTGTCCGGATATGCTTGACTTCTTTATGTACAGTGCTTACGATAGTGAATTTAAGGCTGACCATCTTGGCTTTAAGAAAACCAGTAAGTGGCTTGGAAATGCTGCTATCTGGCTGTTAAATCAGTTCCGCAAGCCATACTGCAAAGCACTTGCTGAGAGCAAACGTTTTGAGGCACCACCTGAGATTCACGTACTGGCTAAATATGCAGAACCTTTCGTATCTAACGGTAACCAGACCGGTGAAGGATGGTTTCTCACAGGTGAAATGATTGAATTGATTCACAGCAATGTGCCAAACATCGTTTGTACTCAGCCATTTGGCTGTCTGCCAAACCATGTCGTTGGTAAAGGTGTTATCAAACAGATTCGAAAGGCATTCCCAGATGCCAACATTGTAGCCGTTGACTATGATCCCGGCGCCAGCGAAGTAAATCAGTTAAATCGTATCAAACTGATGTTAGCAACAGCGAATGAGAATTTAAACAAATAAAAAGAATCACAATTTAGGAGTCTGCCAAAAGGCAGGCTCCTTTTTATTTGTAAGAAATAAGGAGCCTGCCTTAGCAAACTCCTTATTATATTTTGAATCATTTTGCAGATTCTTTTTCATTTACTTCTTAACTTAGTTCATTTTCTTTCTAAATACAATTACCCCGAAAATTGCTAATACAGACAATCCCATAACAATCATAGGGAACAAAAGATTTGTTGTATCTCCTGTCTCCGGTGCGGAATCAGATAATGGTACATCTTCGTCAAGCAAAGTAGTTGTTTTCTTACTTGTTGCTGATGCTTTTGGTGTATCCGGGTCTGTCAGCTCTTTACTTGCTCTCGGTGTGTCTTCATCAAAATCAAACAAGTTTGGAGTAGCTGTTGCTGTCACTTCCGGTGTCGGTGTCGCATCATCACCCGGAGTAGCTGTTGGTGTTACCTCTGGTGTAACTGTTGGCGTTGCCGTTGGTGTTGCTGTCGGCGTTGCCGTTGGTGTTGGTGTCGGTGTTGCTGTCACTTTTGGTGTTGGTGTCGCTGTCACCTTCGGTGTTGGTGTCGCCGTTACTTTTGGTGTTGGTGTCGCCGTCACTTTTGGTGTTGGTGTCGCCGTTACTTTTGGTGTTGGTGTCGCCGTTACTTTTGGTGTCGGTGTCGCCGTTACTTTTGGTGTCGGTGTTGCCGTTACCTTTGGTGTTGGTGTTGCCGTTACCTTTGGTGTTGGTGTTGCTGTCACTTTTGGTGTCGGTGTCGCCGTTACTTTTGGTGTTGGTGTCGCCGTTATCTTTGGTGTTGGTGTCGCCGTTACCTTCGGTGTTGGTGTTGCCGTTACCTTTGGTGTTGGTGTTGGTGTCACTTTTGGCGTTGGTGTCACTTTCGGGACTTTCTTTGAAATCATATGCCATTCGCCAGAATTGCTGACAACAGTATCACATACCAGCCATCCTTCGGATGTAGTACTCAAATTCACAAAAGCTTTTGGCGCAATTATCGTAGCTCTCATACCATCTGAGTTCAAATTCAAATTCGTCGCATAAGGCATATTCCACACAACAGACTCTGCCATTTCCTCGTGTGTTTTACTTCCATTTTTTACAGTAATCTTATATTCCGGAATGCGAACATCATCTTTCAATGATACATTAAATACTAAAGACTGATTTGCTCGCAATGTGACCTTAATACCACCATTCTGAATTTTCCCTGCAGTGATATTTTCAACCATAGCATCCGCATCCACATATACAACTTCTTCATCAATTCCTGTAATGTCTACATGATAATTGTTCATGTCCTTAACATCTTTTGGTGTTGTGTAATCTGCCTTTTTCACAACAGATTCTGCATAGTTTGAAACAGATGCAAGCATTGCTTTAACTTCATCTTTCACACTTTCCTTTACTACTACATAAGGCGTCCCACGGAATTTCGTCTCTCCTACAACTTCTCCAATCCGAACCTCTCCGGAAGCATTTGCTTTGCTCTCAGAAATCGTGTTTCCGTTCCAATGACCATTCCCCTGGTACTTACCTACGGCAAAGTTTGTCTCCATATCTGCTGTCTGATTCAGATAATTACAAACAATTCCGTACTCAATGCAATCTCCCAAAAAAGGCTGATTATTTGACGCAAATGAAATTCCGCCAATTACCCCGATTGCAATTGCGATTGACGCCACAGCAACTGCTGCTTTTGCCCAAAAACTTCGCTTTAATCTCCTCATCATATTCCTCCAGTCTTTTAATCCTTTTAGTTTAATTTGTTACAAGATTAGTATAATTCTATACTTATCATTAGTGTAACATAAACCTATCACATATATCAAGAAGTTTTTTTCATTTTTTTACAATTTTTTAATGATATCAAAATTTCAAATCAGGAAACACTAGAAAGGCCGTTTTGCTATGAAAACATTCACTGATATCCATATAAAATAAGCCATATTTCACTATATGAAATAAGACTCATCCAGTTGAGTCTTATTCAAAATTCATTTTCTATTTTTTCAGGAATCTCCCACTGAATTGGAACTTCTCCATTCTTTATCAAAAAATCATTTGTCTGGCTAAAAGGTTTACTACCAAAGAATCCTCGGTACGCCGACAAAGGGCTTGGATGAGGTGCTTTCAGCACAAGGTGCTTCGGATTTGTCAACATTTTCGCCTTTTCCTGTGCCGGCTTTCCCCATAAAATAAATACAATTGGTCTATCCTGCGTATTTAATTTAGCAATTGCCGCATCCGTAAACTCTTCCCAGCCGACACCACGGTGTGACATCGGCTTGTGTGCCTGAACCGTAAGCACCGTATTCAAAAGTAGAACACCTTGTTTTGCCCACGAAGTCAGACAACCGTGGCTTGGAATTTTGCAGCCTAAATCATCATGCAGTTCTTTGTAAATATTTTCAAGAGACGGTGGAATTGCCACCCGTGGTTTCACCGAAAAGCAAAGCCCATGCGCCTGTCCTTCATTATGGTAAGGGTCCTGTCCCAAAATCACAACCTTAACCTTCTCAAGTGGCGTAAGATGAAAGGCTGTAAAAATTTCATCTGCCTTTGGATATACAATTGTCTCACTATATTGTTTCCGAATAAAAAAGAATAAGTTTTTATAATATTCTTTGGAAAATTCTTCGTGCAATGCACGCTCCCACTCACCTGTCAAAGCACTCATAACAACCTCCCTCTTTTATAACCGTACACTGATTCCCCGCTCTTGCAGGTATTTTTTCAATTCAACGATTTCAAGTTCTTTAAAGTGAAATAGCGAAGCTGCCAAAACTGCATCCGCTTTTCCTTCCGTAAGGGCATCATAAAAATGTTCTTTTGTTCCTGCGCCGCCGGATGCAATAACCGGAATTGAAACATTTTCAGAAACCGTCCGTGTCAGTTCAACATCATAGCCGTCTTTTGTTCCATCACAGTCCATGCTGGTCAAAAGAATTTCGCCGGCACCTAAGCGCTCTGCTTCCATTGCCCATTCCACGGCATCTTTTCCCATATCTACACGACCGCCATTTTTGTAGATTGTCCATCCACTGCCGTCTGCCCGTCTTTTGGCATCAATCGCAACAACGACACATTGGCTTCCAAATTTATCCGCAGCATCCGATACAAGTGTCGGATTTAAAATTGCCGCTGAATTCACTGCAACCTTGTCCGCACCCTCGCGCAAAATCATACGAAAATCCTCAATCGTGCGAATTCCGCCGCCTACCGTAAATGGAATAAACACGGTTTCCGCCACTTTACGAACCATGTTCGCCTTTATCTCTCTTGCATCACTGGATGCTGTAATATCTAAAAAAACCAATTCATCTGCTCCTGCTTTTCCATAAGCAGCACCAACTGAAACCGGGTCTCCCGCATCAATCAAATTAACAAAATTAACTCCCTTTACCACTCTTCCCTCATTTACATCCAAACATGGAATTACTCTTTTCGTAAACACCGAAATTCCTCCTATCTTCGTCTTATTCTATATGGAAACAAAATTCTTCAAAATTTCCAGCCCAACATCTCCGCTCTTCTCCGGATGAAACTGAGTTGCAAAAATATTGTCATGTTCCACTGCCGCATGTACCGGAACAATATAATCCGTTGTAGCGGCTACATCTTCGATATGTTTGGCTTTTAAATAATACGAATGAACAAAATACACATACACATCCTCCGGAATTCCTTTTAACAGTTTTGAATTCGGATTTATTTTCAAAGAGTTCCATCCCATATGCGGAATTTTATATCCTTCTTTTTCCGGAAATCTTACAATTTCACCGGGGAGAAGTGAAAGTCCTTTTACATCATGTTCTGACTCATCGCTTCGCTCAAAAAACAACTGTAGTCCGAGACAAATGCCCATAATCGGCGTACCGGATGCCGCCACATCCTGCAGCACTTTTGCCAGTTCATAGCGGTTCATCTTTTCCATCGCATCCTCAAACGCACCAACTCCCGGCACAATTACATGGTCTGCTTTCTTAATTTCTTTCACATCTCTTGTAATCACCGGATGTTCCCCAATATATTGTAACGCCTTCTCAACGCTTTTAATATTTCCTGCATCGTAGTCTACAATTGCTACCATCGTTTTGTATCACCTCTGTCATTGTATTAGAATAGCCGACCGAAAAACCGGTCAGCTATCTTTTCATTATCTCTCATCCGCTTCATTTCTCTTCTGCCACTGCAAAAGAATCGCCTGCAAGCGGTCTGTGTATTCCTTTTGTGTCTCGGAAGCAATAATATTTCGTGCCTGTGATTCACTGACACCAAACTCATTGTATAATTGATTTGCGAGTTTACTCTCCAATTCATTGTACTGGCTGAGCATATCATACTGCTCCGCTTTTGATTTGTTTGCATCATAAAGACGAATTCCGCCAATCAAAGAATCCAAGGATTCCAAATACATCTTCATCTTATAATAATTCTGATAAGCATCATACTCACGCTGGAGCTGCATACACATACGCACCTTCTGTTTGAGTTCTTTCGACGAATCCGAAACAGAAACTCCTGCCAAAGAATCATAGGCGTTCTTATAATCCCGCTGTTCAAAAGAACTCTCCGCACTTTTTACGGATGTCGTATAAGAAAGTGCCTGACTGCCAAACACAACCGCTACACAGAGAAGTCCGAAAAATACCATAACAATCGCAGCACCAACCGGATTAATTCTGCCAACCACTTCATTAGCTTCCTGCTCGGCTTTTAATCGTTTCTTTTCTTCTTTTTCTGCCGCTTTTGCTGCTGCTTGTTCTGCCTTTGCTGCTGCTTTTTTTTCTTTTTCTTCTTTTGCCTGCTCTGCTTTTGCTGCCTTTTCCTCTGCTGTCTGCTGTTTCTTTTCCTCTTTCGCCGCTTTCTTCTCTTCAGCGTCAGCCTGCTCTTTCTCACGCTCTTTGGCTTCTTCCTCTGCGGACTGCTCCGTAATGATATTACCAAAAATACGTTTAAAGAAACCGTCTTTTTTCTCTTTCTCCTGCTTTATATCTTGTACATCTTCCTCTGTGTCATCTGAAACCGCCAACGGCTCTCCGGACACACCAGCCGCTTCACTATCATCCAATACCAAAGGATCCAGCGCCAAATCACCAAAATCATCACCGGCATCTTCATCCATCTGCGGAACAAATTCTTCCTCAATTTCAGGAAATTCCGGTGCCTCATCTGCCTCACTGTAATCCACAGCAGAAAGTGCATCATCATAAATATCATCTACAGATAAAGCATCTGCATCATCGGCAAATACGCTTTCCTCATCATCTTCCCGAAAAAGAGAAGTCTCAGCCGGACTTTCATCCATAGGCTCTGCTGTTTGAACCTCCTCCTCCGGCTGCACTGCGGAATCCGGCTCATCATAATCTTCATAATCCTGCGAAAGCAGTGTCAAAAGTTCATTTACATCCGCTTCTCCATCAGAAGCTTCTTCTGCCGGTTTCTCCTCCACCTGTTCGTCCATAACGGGTGCCGGTTCACCTGCATTTTCCGGTTCTTTCTCTTCATCACTCATGCTCTGCATCAATTCTTCCAAATAAGCCTCATCCATCTGTGATTCTTCATTTTTACAGTCTTCACACAATTCTTCGCCATCCGGAATTTCTTTTCCACATTTTCTACATAAGGTCAAATGTCACACCTCCTCTTGCCAAAGCACAAACTTCTTATTTAAGCAAAAGGTCCAGCTGATGAACCAATCTGCCAATCTCCGGTTTAGAAAGCTGGGCATCTACACCAAGTGCCTCTCCTTTACGTTTCATCTCATCATTTACCAAAGATGAAAAAATAACAACCGGAAGTCCTTCAAATCTAGGGTCTTCTTTAATTTTCTTGGTCAGATGATGTCCATCCATCTGTGGCATTTCAATATCCGTAATAACAAGTGAAATATCTTTTCCAATCACCGCACCATCTTTCATCATGCGGTCCAAAGTGTTCCATGCTTCCAGTCCGTTGCTTGTTGGAATCAAATGTGAATAGCCAGCCTTTGTTAAGCATTTCTTCAACATCTCAAGAAGCAGCGGTGAATCCTCCGCAAGAAGGATTGTGTAATCAATACGGGAGCGCTCACCCATTGCCTCAATCTCAGACAGCTTAAGTCCCGTTTCCGGATTAACTTCCGTAACAATTTTCTCAAAGTCAAGAACAATAATTATTCTTCCGTTAATCTTTGTAATGCCGGTGGCTACCCCTTTACCATTTCCACTAATGGTAGAGTCCGGTTTTGCGATGTCTTTCCATGATACACGGTGAATACCAAGCACCTGCTGAACATGAAACGCTGTGTGTAGACGGTTAAAATTCGTAATAATATACATATCATGAGATGTGTCAGCGCTTGGCTGAACACCTAACGCTTTCGCCAAATCAATTACGGTAATCAGCCGTTCTCTCGGCATGAAGATTCCCTCTATGTACTCATGTGCATTCGGCACCATCGTTGGCTCTTGATACGGACAGAGTTCATTAATCTTTGCCACATTGATTCCATAATGCTGATTACCAACCACAAACTCCAATAATTCAAGCTCATTGGTACCACTCTCTAATAAAATTCCTGTTTCTACTGCCATTGTCTCTCTCCTCCTTACTCCATGTCATCAATATCATCAAACTGACCGGCATCTGCATAAAGCCCCATTGTATGAAGGGTTCTGACTTTGCGCCGTTCTTGTTCTGCGGTAACTAAAATGACTTCTTTTTTTTCCTGATACATAAACGCCTCCTACTTCATTTTCACTGATGCTTTACTATTCCCTTCTTCAATCGACAAATCAATTGTAGAAGCGTTTGTCGCATTTTTATCTACCTGAAATACTAACACTGCCTTCTGTGACTTTCCTTTCGCAATCACAGTTTCCAAATAATCCAGTTGATTCTCCAATAAACTAATCTGTGGAGAATAAGTTGTTCCGTCCACATTCAGCTGATAGGTGATTTTTCGTCTGTCAATCAGTTTAACCTTTTTTTTCGCACCGGAATTATTTTTTAGTGAAAACTCTGCAACAAGTAGTTTTTTCCCCTGTTCGGCACGAATCTGTGAACTTCCGTATTTATCTGCCAGACGATAAGAAGTATACAAAATCGAAACACCTTTCAGATGATATAAATCATCTAACGATACTTCCTTTTTGGAATCTTCCGGTGTAGCTGCTGTCTGTTCCGGCTGCGATTCCTGTGGTGCGTCTGATGCCTGTGCAGCTGCCGATGTTGGTGTCGGTGTCGCCGGCATCGGTGTCGGCGTTTCTGTAACCTCTTTTTCTTCTTTTGCGATAAGCCGGTACGGATATTTGTCAGAATTTTGGAGCAAAACACCTGCTGCGTACTCCGCAATTTCATTTTCCTGCTCCTCAGACAAATTTTTTATATCCGCACATCCGGTAAGGGATAGAACGGACACAGCCAAAACGGCACATAAAAAACGTATCTGTCTCAAAAAACCCCTCCTTTTACAATTAAATCCAGTTTATTTATTATAGCACATATCCCGTCCATCAATCAACACTTTTCACGTCAAGTTCAAACCAAAATTCGACACCATTGTCATAATTTTTCACACCAAACTTCTGATTATGGGCATCCATAACGGCTTTTACGATAGATAAACCAATTCCATTGCCACCATATTCTCTTGTCCTTGCCTTGTCCACTTTGTAAAATTTCGACCAGATTTTATCCATATCTTCCTCCGGAATCGGATCTCCGGTATTGAATACGCTGGTGCATACATGGTCACCTTTCCGAATCGTCTTAATTTCAATTTTATTCTCGTATTTCACATGATTAAGTGCATTGCTCACATAATTGCTGACAACCTCCTCAATCATATACTCATCTGCCCAAACCATAATTGGTTCCTCATCCGGATGATATGACAACGTAACTTCTTTCTGACGGAACAAAATATCAGAGGAATTTACTATCGACTGAATTACACTTCGCAAGTCAAAATGTTCAAAATGAACCTGGTCATTTCCAAACTCTAACTGATTTAAACTCAGTAGTTTTTTTACCATCTTGTTCATCTTGTCAGCCTCGTCCACAATGACTTCACAGTAAAATTCACGGCTTTCTGCATCATCATTAATATTTTCCTGCAATCCTTCTGCATATCCCTGAATCAAAGCAATCGGCGTCTTCAGTTCATGCGAAACATTCGCCAAAAATTCCTGCCGCATCTGCTCCTGCTCCGAACGCCTCTGTAAATCCAGCTGCAATTCATTATTCGCTGTCTTTAATTCGGAAATGGTTTTCTCCAAGCGGTCTGACAAAGCATTCATACTGTTGCCAAGCACTCCGATTTCATCATCACGGTTATCTTTATAACGAGTTGAAAAGTCAAGTTTCTGCATATTTTTTGCATGAGCTGCCAGGCGCAGAATCGGCTTCGTATATTGATTGCTGACAAAATACATAATAAATACGCCGGCAATCATCACAATCATTCCGACATACAGCATAAACTGATTCGATACACTGGCACTTTCCTGTATACTCTGATAATTACTACGCAGATAAATCCAGTAATTATCGGGCATCTTTCCTGTGAGTTCCAAAAAATTAGAATCTACTCTCGTGTCATACACATTATACATCGAATAATTTGCTGTCTGTGTAATCATTTTACAGTTATCGTCTAGCTTTTGCCCAAAATAAATTGATTTTACGTACTTATCAAGTTGGTTTTTTGTTACCTGCTGCAAACGCTCACTGTCACTCGGATATACATACGCTAATTCCGCGATATCACCAGACCCTTGGTAAACCCGAATCTGCACAAGATAAATGCTCATGTTGGTATTGCTCGAAAGCTGGTCTAACTTATCATAAATTGTATCTTTTTGCTCGCTGTCCATCTTATTCCAATCCACATTTTCACAAATATTGATAACACGCGAATAAACGCCCTGCATCTGGCTTACCTTATTGGACTGATAAAAATATGGCAAAAGCACAACGTTTGCAAGACTGATAACACCGATAATAATGACAATGGTAACGACAAAAATCGCTACCAGTCTTGTTTTCATGGAACGCTTCAAGATAATCACTCCATTTCCTATACTTCAAATTTATATCCCATACCCCAGATTGTCTTAATGTACTTTCCTTTTTCACCCATTTTACTGCGGAGTTTCTTCACATGGGTATCAATCGTTCTGGCATCACCAAAATAATCATAGTCCCACACGTGATTCAAAATCCGTTCACGTGAAAGGGCAATATCTTTGTTTTCCATAAAATAGGAAAGCAGCTCAAATTCCTTGTAACTCAAATCCACTTTCTCACCATCAATTATAACTTCATGTGCGGAGCGGTTTAACACAATTCCGCCATATTCGAGATTTTTCTCATTTGCCGAATTGGTTCTGCGAAGCAGTGCCTCTACACGCGCCACTAAAATCTTTGGACTAAACGGCTTTGCAATATACTCGTCCACCCCAAGTTCAAAGCCACGCAGTTCGTCATTTTCCCCGCCACGTGCCGTCAGCATAATAATAGGCACTTTGGAGTACTGGCGGATTTCCCTGCAGGTTTCCCAGCCATCCATCTTTGGCATCATAACATCCAAAATCACAAGAACAATGTCCTTATTCTCCATAAAAACATCTACGGCTTCTTCACCGTCTGCCGCCTCTAACACACGAAAATTCTGCTTTGTCAAAAAATCGCGTACCAATTTTCTCATACGCTGTTCATCATCTACGACTAAAATTGTATTTCCTGCCATATATAAACTCCTTTCACTGATTCAGACTGTCCTCTTTTTGCTGAAGACGTTCTTCCCATTTTTCATATTTGTCAATCAAATCTTCTTCCATATTAGCCTTATAATTTGTAAAATATGTGAAAATTGAGTATTCAAATCGAAAATTTATTACGACAAAACCAATCAAAAGAACAACTGCCGCAAAAAGGGCAATTTTCAGTTTCTTATTCAGTAACTGCTGCCCTTCGTACAATCGCTTCCACTTTGCTTCTTTTCGTGATGTCTGAGCAATAACATCCGGCTTTTTCTCATTTTCTTCCTTAATTGGAATTGGCGCTAAAGACTGCTCACTCACAAGTCCGCTTTTCCCAATAAAATGCCGCAGTTCCATCAAAAAATTATAACCGGCCATCGTATGAAACATCTTGTCTGACACGCATTTATTATAAATTTTCAAAGCGATTTTCGGATTTTTCAAATCCGCTGAGTGAATCAGTTTTTTTATCTGCTCTGCTTCTTTTTTCGTCTGTTCATACGATTCACGGCTCTCAAAAGAATACTGGTTTGTTACATAATTTTCAGCCATATAAATCCCCGCCTTTATTTCATCTTTGAATTTTTGCCAAGATACTCTTTTACTAATTCAATAAGCATATCATCTCTCGGATAACAGCTCTGTTCTTCGAGATATCTTTTCTCCATTGCTTTCAAAGTCTTGTCCTCTTCTTCTTCCGGCTCTAAAAACGCCAAAAGAAAGCGCTCATAATCTGCATCCGATAATGCAAGCCCCTCTTTTATGGCAATTGTCTTTGCTGTCATACGCGCTTTCACCTGATCGTCAGCTGACGACTGAATATCTTCATCAGTCTGACCTAATGCACCGATAAATTCTTCATACGATTGCCCACTTACTTTGGCAAACACCTGATACGAACGTTTTTGGTCTTTATATGCCTGTTTTCTGGAACCTTCCGGATATTTTTTCACGTTACATTCTTTTAATAAGTCCTCCCATACCGTATCACCGATTCCCTCTCTGTTTTCTTTTTCTTCCTTCGCTTTTGCGTATTCATAATACGCTTTTACGTTCGGATATTTGTTTTTCGACATCTTTTTCGCATATGCATCGTTAAACTTCGCATTCACCTCAACGGAAAAAGTAATCGTTTTCCCCGCCACGTCCGGATCTGCATCATCCTCTGCAAATGTCACATTCAGATTATATGTCTCTCCTAATTTCAAGCCCATCAATCCGCGTTCAAACGCCGCATTAAACAAATTTCTTGCACCAACTTGAATCACGGCACCGCTCTCACTCAAATCATCGGATGGCTGGTCATCGACATAGCCTTCGTAATCCAGAGAAATCCAGTCACCTTTCTCTACCCGCTCTCCATCGGCCACCTTTTTCTTCCAGTCCTCTGCCTCCAATAAAATCGCCTGATAAACTTCCGTCTCGGTCGGCGTAACGGTAACCGTTCTCCCCTTATATTTACCAAGTTCCAACATATTATTTTTTGTATAGTCGACTAGCTCTCCGTCCTTCATTTCACCCTGTGCCCGTATTTCTTTTTCCTGCGTTCTTGTCTGTGTGTTCGTTTGCTCCTGCTTATCTTTTTCTCCCTTATATCCAAAATAAAAACCGACGCAAAACCCAATCACTGCCAATACAATAATTACAATCCATGCTTTTTTCTTCGCCTTCATAATATCCTCCAGTACATTTTTCTATTGTCATTCTAGCACAAAAGTGTGACGAAAGAAAGAATATTTGCGTAACCCCTTAGCGGATACGGTTGCTCCGCCTCCAAATTTTCCTTTTCTCCGCTTCTTTTATTAAATAATCGCGGAATGCCGGATGTGCAATACTCACCAATGCTTCCGCACGTTCCCAGGTCGAACGCCCCTCAAGGTTCACAACTCCGTATTCCGTTGCCAGAAAATAAACCTGGCTGCGCGGCGAAGTGATAATATCGCCATTAAACTGCGGACGAACACGTGAATGAGTCTGTCCATCCTTGTCCACATACACACTGCTCATACAAATAAATGCCTTGCCACCACGTGAAGCCGATGCCCCAATCAAAAAATCTAACTGTCCGCCGGTTCCGCTAATCTGTCTGACTCCGGAACTCTCTGCTGCCACCTGCCCATATAAATCAACGGCAACACAACTGTTAATCGACACCATATGATCAATCTGCGCGATCACACTTGGGCGGTTCACATACTCAAGCGGATATGCCGCTACTCCCGGATTATCATCCAACCACTCATACAGTGCATTCGAACCAATCGCACAGCCAAATACACCTTTGCCCGGCTCCAGTTTTTTCTTTCGATTTGTCAATTTTCCCGCCAAATACATTTGCAAATACGCATCCGAGCAAAGTTCCGTATGCATCCCCAAATCTTTCAAATCCGATTTTGCAATAATTTCTCCTAACGCATTTGGCATACTTCCAATCCCAAGCTGCAACGTCGCTCCATCCACAATATGCGGAATCAGGTATTTGGCAATCTGCCTGTCAATTTCCGTCGGTTCCAGTGCTTCCATATTAACAAAAGGCTCATGCTCCCCTTCCACAATATAATCCACATCCGAAATATGAATACATTCGTCATAACCGCCACGCACCTGCGGAAGATTTTCATTTACTTCCACAATCACAATGTCTGCCATGCGGGCAATCGGTGCGGCAACACCGGTATTTACCGAAAAATTAAAATACCCGTGTTTATCCATCGGAGCCACACTGACCATAACAACATTAACGTCTAAAAAGTATTCATAATAAGCAGCATTGTTATGAAAAACCATCGGAATATAATAGCAGAGCCCTTTATCGCAGAGCCTTCTCTCATACGCCGAGCAGTGCCAGCTGTGATACACAAAATGCTCCTGCGTCTCATCGCATTCTGCCACCGCAATTGGTCCCGCCATCAAATTCCCACGGATTTTCACATCATGAAGTTCGTCTCTTCTTTTGGCAAGTGCCCGGTCTAAAAGAATCGGCTTTCCAAGACAACTCGTATAATCAATCCAGTCACCGTCTTTCACAACAGCAACCGCTTCCTCCGGACTTCTCAGTTTTTGCCTATATTCATTTCTAAAATCCTTCATCCATTCCCCTCATTTCTTATGACAGCCCATGTGGCCGTTTCTTTCCATTTTCATCCACTGTCACAAAAACAGCACGCCCGGTCAAATGACTCTCACCGGTCAGAAAATTCTTTCCTTCTACCAAAATCTCAATACTTGTCACCCCGATTTTTGATACCTCATAATCCAATTGCAGTATCATACCACTTACGACTTCTTTTTTTATCACCACTTCTTTCAGTGCGGCAAGTACAACGTGCTCATTCGTTCCTAACTTTTCAGTCACACCAATCATCGCAGCTTCCGTCACCCACTCCGATATATAGCCGGCGTATAAAGTCTGGTGATGGTTCATAAATTCCGGTCTGACAAAATGTCTGGTTGCTACTTTCATCATTTTCCCTCATTTCATTATTTTATTGTAATAATTGCTTATAATAATCCATTTCACAAGTGTCACAGCATGCTCCCTTAATATACTTTTTATAATAGTAGGAATAACACATCGTATCGTAAAGATCCATTTTTAACTCATCATTCACATCATATACCTCATCAATTTTTGTAACTGCTACTTTGATAAGTTGCTTTCCTCTCTCACTTGTGACACCATAAACACGTGCCAAATCAATATAGCAAGAAACACATCGATCACTGTATGAAATAGCTTTCTCTAATAATTCTCGATACTTTTCCTCAGAAATCTCATTCTCAACCCACAAATAATCCGCCTCCAAATACTTCACCACTGCCTTCATTTCTGAATTCAAAACATTCAACCGCTCCAATAGTTTCTGCAAAAAAATATTTGGACAGATAATCGAGCAAAACCTTTCCCAATAGCATCCAAGGACAAGAGCTTCTAAGCAATCGTTTTTTTGTATTAAATCATACAACATTTTAACCGGAGTTTCATAATCCTGCAATCGGTCAGCAAGAACAATTGCAATACGAATTATTTTTTCTTCCTGCATCATCTTTTTATCATTTAAAATTTTTTCCTGATAAAGATACGCCTGTTCATCTTCTTTCTTTTCCACTATGCAATATGAACGAATATCCATCTAGCATATTCTCCCTTCATTCATTAAACGCAAGTTTCGCAATTACCTATTATTACAACAAAAGACCTTACACACACGCATAAGGTCTTCTGCCAGCATCCAATTCCTTTTATGCCTCTTTGGCATTGATATAATTCATCAAACCTTCTGCCTTGATGATTTTCTGCATAAACTCAGGGAATGCCTGGCCTTTGTAGGACTCACCCTTTGTCTTATTTGTAATGATACCGCTGTCAAAATCAATTTCCACTTCATCACCGGCTTCAATGCGCTCAGATGCCTCTTTACACTCAATAATCGGAAGTCCGATGTTAATGGAGTTGCGGTAGAAAATACGGGCAAATGTCTCTGCAATTACACAGCTTACCCCCGATGCCTTAATGGCAATTGGTGCATGCTCACGGGAGGAACCACAGCCAAAGTTTTTCTCCGCTACGATGATATCACCTTTTTTTACCTGATTTACAAAATCTTTATCAATATCTTCCATACAGTGTGTAGCAAGTTCTGCCGGATCCGAAGAATTCAGATAACGGGCAGGGATAATTACATCCGTGTCCACATTGTCACCATATTTAAATACTTTACCTAATGCTTTCACAATCAATTTCCTCCATTTCTTACAAGCCAAGTTCGGATGGCTCTGAGATTTTACCGGTAATGGCACTTGCTGCGGCAACTGCCGGACTAGCCAAATATACTTCTGAATCCACATGTCCCATACGTCCAACAAAGTTACGGTTTGTTGTGGATACCGCACGCTCACCTGCTGCTAAGATACCCATGTATCCGCCAAGGCACGGACCACACGTTGGTGTGCTGACAACAGCACCTGCCTCGATAAAGGTCTGCACAAGTCCTTCTTCGATTGCCTGTAAGTAAATCGCCTGTGTGGCAGGAATCACGATGCAGCGGATTCCTTTTTTTACTTTACGTCCCTTCAAGATGCTTGCGGCAACACGCATATCCTCGATTCGTCCATTTGTACAGGAACCAATGACAACCTGGTCGATGACTACTTCGCCGGCTTCTTTTACGGTCTTTGTGTTTTCCGGCAGATGCGGGAATGCTACCGTAGACTCTAATGTATTCAAATCAATGGTAATCGTCTCATCATACTCGGCATCCTCATCCGGCTCATAAATTGTATATTTCTTTGTCGAATGTTCTTCCATATATGCAATCGTCTTTTCATCAACCGGGAAAATACCATTTTTGGCACCTGCTTCGATTGCCATATTGGCAATGGAGAAACGATCATCCATAGACAAGCTCTTTACACCCTCGCCCATAAATTCAAGAGAGCGGTACAACGCACCATCTACGCCAATCAATCCAATCAGATGAAGGATTACATCTTTACCGCTGACCCATGGCTTTAACTCACCTTTTAATTCTACCTTAATGGCAGATGGTACTTTAAACCATGCCTGTCCGGTAATCATGCCGGCACCCATGTCGGTACTTCCGACACCGGTGGAAAAAGCACCCAGTGCACCGTATGTACAAGTATGGGAATCTGCTCCAATACATGTCTCACCGGCAACAATCAAACCTTTTTCCGGCAAAAGGGCATGCTCAATTCCCATCTCGCCAACTTCAAAATAATTTGTAATTCCCTGTGCTTTTGCATATTCGCGTACACATTTGCAGTGTTCTGCTGATTTAATATCTTTATTCGGTGCAAAATGATCCGGTACAAGTGCAATTTTGTCCTTATCAAACACCGTCTTTTTATTCAATTTCTCTACTTCATGAATCGCTACCGGTCCGGTAATATCATTTGCCAGTACCAAATCCAAGTCTGCCTCAATTAACTGACCCGGTACTACCGACTCCAGTCCTGCATGGGCCGCAAGAATTTTCTGCGTCATCGTCATACCCATCGTTCATTCCTCCATTCTTTGTGTATAAGTTCTTAACATTCACTATCATAACAGAAAAACGGCGTTCTGTAAATTATGTTCCGTCTAAAAATTTACAAAACCACCGTTTTTTAATTATTTTGTACCGGTTGAACCAAAGCCGCCCTCGCCGCGCACTGTATCCTCTAACTCGGATACTTCTTCGTACTCCGCAAAAATATACGGAGCAATCACCATCTGTGCCATGCGCTCGCCGCTTTCAATCGTTATATCTTCGTTTGAATGATTGTGAAGCGCTACCATAATCTCGCCGCGGTAATCGGAATCCACCACACCAACTTTATTGGCCGGTGCCAGTCCTTTTTTACACGCCAGCCCGCTCCTTGCATACACAAGTCCGACAAGTCCTGTAGGAATTTCCATCGCAATCCCGGTATGGACAAATTCCGTTGCTCCTTTTGCAATGGTAAGCGGTGCATCCAGACACGCATACAAATCCGCCCCCGCCGCAAATTCCGTTCCGTAATGCGGCATCTGTGCTCTTTCGTCTAATTTTTTAAATTTTACTGTTGTTTTATTCATTTTCTTCCTCACTATTTATTGTATCTCACGTTCCCAGTGAACAATTTCTCCGGCATCTAATGTCTTTTTTACATCAATAATACGCTGATTATCGGAACCACGGAAATTGATTTTCAGATTTTTTCTGTCAATCATAAACTCTCCATCAACCACAATATCAAGATAGGATACAATTTCTTTTGTCACTTCCGACTCTTTACACATTTTATCTAAGACATCTTTGTCAAATAAATAACCGGTATAGCACCAGATATTTTTCTCCGGATATGTCTGTTTTACCGCGCGAAGCAATGGAAGAATCCCCTCCTGATTGACAGGTTCCATCGGCTCACCGCCAAGCAGGGACAAACCGGCAATATAATTCGGTTTTAAATACTCTAAAATCCGGTCGATTTCTTTTTGTGTAAAAGGGTTTCCATAATGGAAATCCCATGCTTCTTTATTAAAACATTCTTTGCAGTGATGCGTGCATCCGCTGACAAACAAAGATACACGCACACCTTCACCATTTGCTACATCGCAGTATTTAATATCTGCGTAATTCATTTTCTTTCATCTCCTCTTTACAGATGGAGTACGCGGGCATTAATCTCCTTGGTTTTGCCCACATTCCAGAAATTCTCACCCAGATACCCACAGGTTCTTCTTGTTACGTTCATTTTGTCATGGTCTTTATTTCCGCAGTTTGGACATTCCCACTCAAGATTATCATTAATAATAATCTCGCCGTCATATCCGCACACATGACAATAATCCGATTTTGTATTAAATTCAGCATACTGAATATGCTCATAAATATATTTAACAACTTCTTCCAGTGCAGGCAGGTTGTTCTGCATATTTGGCACCTCTACATATGAAATCGCACCGCCGGAAGAAATAACTTGGAACTGTGCCTCAAATTCAAATTTACTGAAAGCATCAATTTTCTCGCGCACATCCACGTGGTAGGAATTGGTATAATATCCTTTATCCGTTACATCTTCAATCTCACCAAAGCGTTTTTTATCAATTTCAGCGAAACGGTAGCAGAGGCTTTCTGCCGGTGTTCCATAAAGTCCAAAATGGATTCCGGTTTCCTCTTTCCATGTATCCGTTGCACGGCGCAGACGGTTCATCAGTGCTTTTGCAAACTGACTTCCCTTTTCCGTTGTCTGACTCTCGCCGGTCATCAGTTTCGTAACTTCATACAAACCGATGTATCCAAGAGAAATCGTGGAATAACCGCCATGTAACAATTTATCGATTTTCTCTCCTTTTTGCAGACGGGCAATCGCACCATACTGCCAGTGAATCGGACTGACATCACTGGTTACACCCTCAAGCGCACGGTGGCGACACATCAAAGCTTCAAAGCAGAGCGACAATCTTTCTTCCAAAAGCTGCCAAAAATATTCCATATCGCCTTTTGCTAAAATACCAATCTGCGGAAGGTTTAAACTGACAACACCCTGATTAAAACGTCCCTCAAATTTATAATTACCGTTTTCATCTTTCCACGGTGTAAGGAAACTGCGGCATCCCATGCAGCTAAATACATTTCCTTCATAATTTTCACGCATTTTCTTTGCGGATATGTAATCCGGATACATTCTCTTTGCCGAACAGCGGACAGCAAGTTTTGTAATGTAATCGTACTCACCGCCTTTTAATGCATTGTGCTCATCTAATACATAAATCAGTTTCGGGAACGCAGGTGTCACATAAACACCTTTTTCGTTTTTAATTCCCTCTAAGCGCTGACGAAGAATCTCTTCAATAATCATCGCATTTTCTTTGATGTATTCATCCTTTGGATCCAAATTTAAAAACAGTGTTACAAATGGAGACTGTCCATTCGTTGTCATCAAAGTATTAATCTGGTACTGAATTGTCTGCACACCGGAGCGGAGTTCGTCATTTACACGTTCTTTAACAAATTCTTCAATTACATCCGGCGCAATTTTCCCTGCATAACGCTCGGTATAATGCTTGCGGTACTTGTCCGCACTCTTTCTCAAATATTTGCCAAGGTGTCTGGTGTCTACCGACTGACCGCCGTACTGACTGCTTGCTACAGCTGAAATAATCTGTGTCATAACCGTGCAGGCAACCTGAAAACTCTTTGGACTCTCAATCAGTTTTCCGTTCATCACTGTACCATTATCAAGCATATCCCCAATATTAATCAGACAGCAGTTAAAAATCGGCTGAATAAAATAATCCATATCGTGGAAATGAAGCACACCGTCTTCATGCGCTTTTGTGATTTTCTCCGGAAGAAGAATACGCTTTGTCAAATCTTTTGACACCTCTCCGGCAATCAAATCGCGCTGGGTACTTGCCACATATGCATTTTTATTTGAATTTTCCTCCATAACATCTTTGTTGCTGTTTTGGAGAAGACTCATAATCGAATCGTCTGTGGTATTGGCTTTACGAACCAGTTCTCTCGTATAACGATAAATAATATACTTTTTCGCAAGGTCAAACTTTCCTGCCGCCATTAATTTCTGCTCAATGATATCCTGAATATCTTCCACCTGCATCGTATCACGTTTCATATTCTCGATACCGGCAACGATGCCATCAATCATGTCATCATTAACCCTTTCAAACGTATCCACTTCTGCATTTGCCTTCCGTATTGCAATCAATATTTTGTTTCGGTCATATTCTACGGTTCGGCCATCCCTTTTGATTACCCTCACTTTTTGTACAACTCCTTTCAATCCGTACCAATACTAACGTTCATAATTTTTCCTACAGGAATCATTATACCAAACGAGGTATGCATTGTCTACTATATATTGTAATTCTTTTGTATTTTTTTTGCAGTATGCACTATATCATGTGTTTTTATGGAATATAAAAATAAGAGCCAGAAATTCATCCAAAGCCCTTATTTTACGTTATTACACACTCAAATCTGGTGTAAGAAAATATGAAAAGCAACCGGTATCGGATATTTTTCCTGGACCTCTGACAAGTCACAAAGCAAAAGCCCATGCACTACATCTTGTGGTTTTCCTTCCGGAAGAATAATCTCATAACCGCGCATGTGCCACTCCACATGGGAGAAAATATGCTTGCCGCTCTTTAATCGTTTTACCGTCACCTCACAGGATACGGTTTCTGACAAATACTCTTTCACCTGCTGCATCGTCAAATGTCCTTCTTTTGATGGAAATTCCCACATACCGGCTAATAGCCCTTGATTTGGTCGTCTTACAATTCCAATCCGGTCACCCTGCCGGAATACAAGGACTGTCTTTTTCTCGATACGGCGCTTTTTCTTCTCCGCCTTTTTCGGCAGTTCCATCTCACGCCCTTCTTTGTGGGCAAGACACAAATGAGAAAGCGGACATTTTTCACAGAGTGGTTTCCCATTTGGAATGCAGATTACTTCCCCAAGTTCCATCAGTGCCTGATTAAATTCGCCCGGACAGTTCTTTGGCATAATGGCACGAAGTTGTTTTTCCATCTTAGTCCGAACCGACATCTTCATAATATCTTCATCGCAATTTAAATACCGCATCGTAACACGAAGCACATTGCCATCCACCGCCGGCTCTGCTAAACCGTAAGCAATGGATGCAATCGCTCCCGCTGTATATCTTCCGATTCCCGGCAGTGAAAGCAGCAAATCATAATCGGCCGGCAGCCTGCCATCATACCGCTCCACCAAAAGAGAAGCTGCCTTCTTTAAATTGCGTGCGCGGTTATAATATCCAAGTCCTTCCCACAATTTCAGAAGTTCTTCCTCCGAAACTGCTGCCAGAGAAGGAATATCCGGCAGACACTTTGTAAACCGGTCATAATATGCTTTTGCCGCTTCTATTCTTGTCTGCTGGAGCATAATCTCCGACAGCCATACATGATACGGCGTAGCATCATCCCGCCACGGCATACTGCGTTTTTCCTTTTCATACCATAAGCAAAGAGGCTCAACGAGAGCCTCTAGTTTAAATTCTTTATTTTCGTTCATTTTCACCTTTTCCCAGTTCTATTTCATTGTGGGACAAATCGACGTACTGATTAATTTCCTCGATATCCATATGGGTAAATTCGGAAAGTTCTTCAATTGTCGCAATACGTCCGTATTCCTGCGCTAATGTCCTCGTTGCCTCCAACAAAAGGTTCACACGCCCAAGCAGTGCATGCACGCTGTCCGTTCCTGCCAGTTCTTCATCTACTAATTCAATCAACCGGCTTCTCACTGCATGTTCAATGGCTTTTTGATAATCCACAACTTCTTCATTTCCACAGAGCATCGCAACACAGGCGGTTAATTCCAAATTACCTTCCTGAATCAAATCTTCCACCGGCACACCACGGCCGCGGTATTTATCCGCCAACTGCATGACCCGATGCAGATGCGCTTCGATAACAGAAGAAATTACTTCTTCCTCGCCTCTTCGCAACTGTTCGAGTAAACGCACAAGTTCCTCTTCTTCGTACCGCTTTAACTGACACAGTTCTTCTTTATATAAGCGCAGATATTTGGAATCCTTTTCGCTTTTTTCGACAGCCTCTTCTTCCGTTTTCTCTACCGGCGCACGATATCCTTCTACCTCAATCCGATGTTCTTTAAGGTATGCATAGACAAATGGCATCTGTTCCTCTGTCAAATTCCAGTCACTGCAATAATCGGCAATTTCTTGTTTGGTGAGCAAATTTTCTTTCGTTCGTCCAAAATCTACCAACTCTTCCATCTGACGTAGAAATTCTCTCTGGTCCATATCTGCCTCCTTAATTTTTACAATGCACTCCGATAAATCGCAATCACATCATCACGATTCAATTTCACATAATTTCCTTCGGTCTTACGCCCCTTCAAAAGCTTATCGGTCATAAGCTCGATATCCTCTTCTTTTGCACCAATCTCTGCGAAAGAAGACGGCATGCCGATTTTTTTCAAAAATGCTTCAAACGCCTCAATTCCTTTGAGTGCGGTTTTCTCCGGATGTTTCTCATTCATCGGCACATCAAATATACGGTTTGCAAATAAAGCAAGTTTACCCGGATTTTTCTTACAGACATAACGCATCCAAAGCGGTGCAATTACTGCAAGTCCTGCGCCATGAGTAACGTCATAAAGAGCTGACAGTTCATGCTCAATATGGTGGCTTGCCCAATCCTGCACACGACCGACACCGCACACATTATTATGCGCTAACATACCTGCCCACATAATGTTTGCACGCGCTTCATAATGATTTGGATTTTCAATGACACGCGGTGCCTCATATACAATTGTTTTTAAAATTGCTTCACACAAGCGGTCTGTAATCTCAACTTCCTCTGTGTTGGAAAAATAACGCTCACAAACATGAATCATGATATCCGTTGCTCCCGCTGCCGACTGATACGGAGGCAGGGTGCAGGTAAGTTCCGGGTTCAAAATAGAGAACTTCGGACGAAGCAAATCACTTTTTGTTCCCTTTTTCACCATTGTTTTTTCATCGGTGATTACCGTATTTGGAGAACCCTCACTGCCGGCTGCCGCAATCGTTAATATCGTTCCGATTGGAAGCGCTTTCTCAACGGATGCCTTGCCCTGATAAAAATCCATGAAATCTCCATCATACAAAGTACCGGCAGCAATTGCCTTAGACGAATCAATCGTACTTCCACCGCCGACGGCAAGAATAAAGTCAACCTTTTCTTTCTTGCACAATTCAATTCCCTCGTATACGAGTCCGCTTCTTGGATTTGGTTTTACACCACCAAGTTCACAAAATTCCAAACCGCTTTCCTTTAATACGGAAATCACGGTATCATAAAGTCCGCTCTTTTTGATGGAGCCTCCCCCATAGTGAAGCAGCACTTTATGTCCGCCAAATTTTTTTATTAAATCAGCAACATGCTTTTCGGCGCCTTTACCAAAATCAAAATAAGTCGGCGCATAAAAGGTAAAATTATCCATTATAAAATATTAAGTCCTTTCTTCGATGCTTCTTCCCACACATCATCCGGCCAAATCGATGCTTGTACTTCTCCAATATGTGCTTTTTTCAGGAAAAACATACAAATTCTTGACTGTCCGATTCCACCACCGATGGTATACGGAAGTTTCTTTTCCAAAATTTCTTTCTGGAACGGAAGGTTTTCGCGCTCCGGGCATCCTGCTTTTTCAAGCTGCTCCTTCAATGCCTTTTCATCCACACGGATTCCCATGGAAGAAATTTCAAATGCCATATCAAGAACCGGGTAATAAACGATAATATCACCATTTAATGACCAGTCATCATAATCCGGTGCACGTCCATCATGCGGCTCTCCGGAAGCTAACTTATCTCCAATCTGCATCAGGAAAATGGCACCATATTCTTTTACTGCCTCGTACTCACGCTCTTTTGGCGTCTTGTCCGGATATCGGTCCTCAAGTTCCTGTGTTGTCACAAAGGTAATCTGCTCAGGCAGGGATTTCTTAATGTAGTCATACTGCATTGCCATATAATCTTCTGTTTCCATCAATGCCTGATATACTTTATTTACAATAGTTTTCAAAGTATCTACATTACGTTCTTCTTTGTCGATAATGCGCTCCCAGTCCCACTGGTCGACAAACAAAGAATGTACATTATCGGTTTCTTCATCACGGCGAATCGCATTCATATCCGTATAAAGTCCCTCTCCATGCGCAAAACCATAGCGGCCCAACGCATGACGTTTCCACTTGGCTAACGAATGTACGATTTCTGCTACCCTTCCGTTCTGCTCCAAAATATCAAAAGAAACCGGGCGCTCTACACCATTTAAGTTGTCATTCAATCCGGAATCCGGATCTACAAAAAGCGGTGCTGAAACTCGTGTCAGATTCAAATTGGCAGCCAAAGCCTTTTCAAAGAAATCCTTTACTTTTTTAATTGCTACCTCAGTCTCGCGGATATCCAACGCTGACTGATAGCCTTGTGGAATTATTAAATTCATGTTACTAACCTCCTAGTGTAATCTTTATAAGTCACAATTATTTACAGTACGTGGGAACGGAATAACGTCGCGGATATTCTGCATGCCTGTCAAATACATCACACAGCGCTCAAATCCAAGACCAAATCCGGCATGGCGTGCCGTACCATATTTACGCAAATCCAGATAAAATTCATAATCTTTTTTATCCAGTCCACATTCGTTCATTCTCTCAACCAGCTTATCATAATCATCTTCACGCTGGCTTCCTCCGATAATCTCCCCGATTCCAGGAACCAGACAGTCCATAGCGGCAACGGTTTTATTATCGTCGTTCATCTTCATATAAAATGCCTTGATTTCTTTTGGATAATCCGTTACGAAAACAGGGCGTTTGAAAATTTCTTCCGTAAGGTATCTCTCATGCTCGGTCTGCAAATCGCATCCCCAGCTTACTTTGTATTCAAATTTATCATTGTGCTCTTCTAAGAGTTTGATAGCTTCGGTATAAGTAACATGTGCAAAGTCCGCATCCACAACTCCCCGCAGACGCTCAATCAGTCCCTTGTCCACAAACTGGTTGAAGAATTTCATCTCTTCCGGTGCATTCTCAAGCACATAGCGGATAACATATTTTAACATGTTCTCTGCCAAAATCATATCATCCTTCAAATCCGCAAATGCAATTTCCGGCTCAATCATCCAAAATTCTGCCGCATGACGTGTCGTATTTGAATTTTCCGCACGGAATGTCGGACCAAATGTATAAATATTTTTGAATGCCATCGCATACGTTTCACCATTTAACTGTCCGCTTACGGTAAGGTTAGTTTCTTTGCGGAAGAAATCCTTTGTATAATCTACTTTTCCTTCTTCTGTCATCGGAAGGTTTTCCATATCCAATGTCGTCACACGGAACATTTCACCGGCACCTTCACAGTCACTTCCGGTAATCAATGGCGTGTGTACATAAACAAATTCTCTCTCCTGGAAGAATTTATGAATCGCATACGCAATCAAAGAACGCACACGGAACACTGCCTGAAATGTATTTGTTCTCGGACGAAGGTGGGAAATCGTGCGAAGATACTCAAAGGAGTGTCTCTTTTTCTGCAATGGATAATCCGGTGCAGACTCACCTTCTACAACAACCTCATCTGCCTGAATCTCAAATGGCTGTTTCGTTCCCGGTGTTGCTACTACTTTTCCCGTAACAATCACAGCTGCTCCTACATTCAATTTGGAAATTGCTGAAAAATTATCAAGTTTATCTGAATATACCACCTGAAGCGGCTCAAAAAATGTTCCATCATGAACCACTAAGAATCCAAATGTTTTGGAATCTCTGACGCTTCTTAACCATCCTCCGACCGTAACCGTCTGTTCTACATACTTTTCCTGGTTGCGATACAAATCGCGTATACTAATTAATTCCATATCTGCCTCATTTCTGCGTCTAAAACACAATAATATAGTTAGTTCTATTCTCAATTTTACAGTTTATCAAAATATGAAAAAAAATGCAAGGGCTACCGCTTGTGTTTGTGTTAAATAAACGGATGGCGGAATTTCTCTTTCGTTTTTTCATTTTATCAATTTGCTCAATCAGCGTTTTTTCTGACATAGCTTGTGTCCATGCAATAGAATCCTTTTGTAATCGTTCAGCCATATAAGCATGCAGTTTATTTTCATACTTACAATGTTGTACCAGATTTCCCTTAAACACATTATTATGGGGAAATGTAAAGGCATCCGCAACGTAATGTATTAATTTACCCAATAAATAACATCGTTTTATCTCAGTCATTTCTTCTGTTTCGATTTTATGAATCAAACACACAAAACATTTTCGTGCATTATCAAAATTATGTCCGCGGAATTTTTCTGTTTTTAAACTTCCATGCAGATAGGTAAAAGGGTTATAGTCAGGCTCAACACAATCTAGCAATAAAGCATCTTGTTTTCCACGTTTGTTCACGTTATTTAACTTTTATTCACGTTTTATGTTGACATTTATTAACGATTATGCTAATATCTGAGTTACAATACAACAACCATTAAAGGAGGTAACCATTATGTTTATTGAAGAAAGACACAAAAAAATACTGGAAATGCTGCAAAAAAACAAAAGTATCACAAATCAAGAGATACAAGATATGTTTGGCATAAGTTATGATTCTGCCAAACGTGACCTGCGTCTGCTTGAAGAACAAGGTATGCTAAAAAGAACTCACGGCGGCGCCATTTTAAGAGAAACAATCGGGGCTCAATATAACATTGGGGATTTAACAGCTAAGGAACGCATTGCAAAAGTTGACCCAAATTATCTTGCCATTGCAAAAAAAGCAGTCACTTGCATAAATGATAATGATGTAATATTTATCACTAGTGCAAGTGTTGGGTATCTTATGACACAGAATCTGCCGCATGATTTGAATTGTACCATTGTAACAAATTCCATCTCTATCGCAGATAATCTGCGTCAATATCCAAACATTACCATCCTTCTTTTAGGAGGTGGATTCCACAAAAACGGCTGCGTATATGATGGTTTCGCCATTGAGATGTTAAAACGGCTGCGCTTCGATAAAATTTTTATTACCTCAGCAAGAGTCAGTGCTGACTTCGGATTATCCATCCAGCGAACCAGAAATTTATGTCTGTATAACACTCTTCTTGCGTCTACAAAAAAAGTTTATGGACTTTACCCTACCAGCAAAATTGGCACAGATTCTATTATAAGCATTTGTCCTATTAACGCTTTAGATGTTCTTATTACTGATGACGATGCATTAGAAGAAGACTTAAAAGCAATTGAAGAAAATGGTGTCGAAATACTTCTAACAGTATAGCAATTACGCCTCATGCGGCAGCCAATATTTCAAGGGAAAAAAGAGTGACTCTTTTCATGAATCACTCTTTTTATACGAAAGCGCGAGACGTAGCTGGGGTGCGGGGGGCACC
>ERZ791645.253-NODE-253-length-48419-cov-6.606153_pt1 | contig 48419 bp, 41 predicted proteins | sample MGYA00509939_ERZ791645 | MGnify/ENA primary metagenome ERZ791645 (study PRJEB30046, sample SAMN00715249) | human gut metagenome | study: EMG produced TPA metagenomics assembly of the A metagenome-wide association study of gut microbiota in type 2... | reverse complement strand
CACTTGCAGCCTGAGAAGTATTTTCTTCGCCGCACATGTCGCCGAAGAAAATGATCGGACTTTCTTTCACCACGCCATTGGCGAAAGGCTGCGAGGCATTTTGACCTTTGGCATACGAGGGGCGCCGGCTTCGGTCGGAGCCTTTTGTTTTAGCGCGCAAAAATGTGTTATTTCTGCGCGGAAATATGCCGATTGTGCAGAGCGCATGTAAATTCGCGGCCGAAATGCTATATTTCTCCCATGAAGGAACGGAGCGCGCGGCGCGCTGCTCCGTGAGAGGGAGAGAGATCACAAGTGGCCGAAGTATTGAACATATGTATCGTGGACCCCAGCACGATCTGGCGGCACACGGCGAGAGAGATCCTCTGCCGGGAGCTGGACGCCAATGGGGTGCGCGCGTGTGTGGATGAATTCTACGCGCCGGAGTCCATGACGTCCGACGGCGGATGTGCGTACTACGACGTTGTGCTGGCGGATATTTCCGACCGGCAGACGCGGGAGCAGTATTTGCGCTTTTTCCGGGACCTGCGCCTCACGAGCCCGCAGACGAAGCTGATCTTCCTGTCGGCAGATCCGCTGGCGGCGCTGGACGTGTTCGAGTGTGACCCGGATTACTTTGTCTGCAAGCTCGAGATGGAGACGCGCCTGAGCGCCGCCCTGCGCTTTGTGCTGCGTCCGTGCGGCGGGGAGCTTGGGCCCTGCCTGATCGTGGGCTCGCGCGCGACGCGCCATGTGCTGTCCATGCGCGAGATCCTGTACTGCGAGCACGCGCAGCGCCAGACGAAGATCGTCATGACGACGCGCACCGTGACGTGCTCGGAAAAGCTCAACGAGATCTATGGGCGGCTCGATCCCGCGGACTTTGTGCAGACGCACTGCAGCTTTCTGGTCAATCTCAGCTATGTCAAGGAGCTGCGGCGCTCGTGCGTCGTGCTGCGCAACGGCGTGACCGTCCCGCTCAGCCGCGCCAACTATGCCCGCGTCCGCCAGGCGCTGGCGCAGCACCTTTCGCACGCGCTCGGGGGCGAGCGGCCGCTTTTTACGCTGTCCGAGCGCTGACGCCGCCGCGGCGGATCTTGCCCGGAGATTTGTGCGGCCGCTCTTTTGCGAGGAGCGGCTTTGTGATTGCAAAAAAGAAACACTTTTTTGGCAGCGGGCACGGCCTGACTGCAGCGCACGCGCTGTCCGCAAGAGATGGACAGCGCGTGTGTTTGCAGTGAGAAGTATTTTCTCCGCCGCATATGCTGGGGTTGAAAAGTTCCGCCTGTGATCTGTCAACGGTGGAGAACAGAAACAAAACGGTTACAAGAAATGGCGCTTATCTCACGCATGATAGTTAATGATGGCGAAAAAGTGGATAAAAGTGCAGATGTGCCCACAAAGCGCATAGAAAATGGTAGCATCGACTGTGGATTGTTGGGGAATTTCCGATTTTTTGCCGACATTCCCGAAAGGATAAGGAGCGCAGACGCATGGCAAAACTGAAGGTAAAAACGACGCAAGAGCAGACCGTGGAGATCCGCGCCAGTCTCTCCCTGAGCGAGGCATTTTTAGAGGCCGAGGCAAACGCGATTGCCTCCGGACGTTTTTCATGTTTTTTGCGGCTGAAAATGCGCCGCCGCCGCTCCGCATTGTATGTGGCGCCGGCCGGCCTGACACTGGATGCGTATCTGGCAAACGGGCTGACCCGCACGGCGTTTCTCAAAATCATCACGCAAACGGCCGCAGCGATCCGCGCGGCGGAGCGCGCGCATTTCAATCTTGCCAATCTGGAACTGGATACACGCTACACGCTGGTCAATGCGCTCAGCGGGCAGCTCTATTTTCTGTATCAGCCGATCCGAAGCAGCCGGCAGCAGAACCGCAATGGGTTTTTGCGCGAGGTGTGCAGCAGGAGCACGTTCCCGACGGAGGCGGACATGGACTTCCTGCGCACGTTTGAAGAGCTGGTCTCGCGTCCGCGGACGGTCACGACGCAGGAGCTGGAGGCCTATGTGCGCAGCTACAGCGGCAAGCGGGAGTCGGCTGATCCGGTGCAGACGGGCAGCGGTGTCTCCGTGCCGTTTGTCGTGCCGCCGTTTCAGAGTCCTGCGCCGATCCCGCCGTGGGAGATGGCCGATGCGCCTGCACAGACACCGCCGTGCCCGCAGCGTGGTACGCTGCCGTTTCGGCAGCCTGATGGGATGCAGCCCGGCACGCAGCCGCTGCGTCCGGAGGAGTGCGGACAGGTTGCGGAGCTGCTTTGCCGCAGAACCGGCGTGCGTACACAGATCGCGCAGCAGGTGTTCCGTATCGGGAAATCCTGCACTGCGGCAGATCTTTGCGTCGATGACAACCCGACAGTCAGCCGCCGCCATGCGGAGATCCGGGTGCGCGACGGCGCCTGTTTTCTCGTCGACCAGAACTCCACCAATCACACCTATGTGAACGGCGAAGAGCTTGTGCCGCAGACGGAGTGCTTGCTCACGGAAGGCTGTGTGATCCGTTTTGCAGACGAAGAATTCATTTATCAGATACGGCGAGGGTGAACAACATGAGAGTGATCGCAGCGGCAGAAACGGATGCCGGTATTTGCAAACCGATCAATCAGGACGGCTATTGCATTAAGATCGCACAGACGCCGGCCGGACAGGTTGCGCTGGCGGCTGTCTGTGACGGCATGGGCGGTCTGGAAAAGGGCGAACTTGCGAGCGCGACGGCCGTGCGGGAGTTTTCCGCATGGTTCGATCAGACGTTGCCGGGGCTGCTTCCGGAGCTGGACTGGATGCGTGTCTCCGAGATGTGGAGAGCCATGATCCACGACGTCGACGTGCGGCTCCATGAATACGGCGCCGCGCATGGACTGGAGCTCGGTACGACTGTGACGGCGATGCTGATCTACGGCGGAAAGTACCTGATCGCCCATGTGGGCGACACGCGCGTGTATGAAGTGGACGGTGTGCTCCGTCAGCTGACGGAGGATCACACCGTGGTCGAGCGCGAGGTGCAGGCGGGTCTGCTGACGCCGGAGGCGGCGGAGCTGGATCCGCGGCGCAATGTGCTGTTGCGGTGCGTGGGGGCGTCCGACCAGATGCAGCCGGATATTTTCGGCGGCGATCTGGATGTGCACGCCTGCTACCTGCTCTGCTCGGATGGCCTTCGGCACGTGGTGCAGCCGCAGGAGCTGCGGGAGTACACCCGTCCGGATCGGATGCTGAGCGAGCAGACGATTCACACAAGTCTGCGCTATCTGATCGATCTGGCGAAATACCGCGCCGAGCAGGACAATATCACCGCGCTGCTGCTGCGCGCGCAAGAACAGGATGCGTGACATATGCCGATTGAGAAAGAAGTCGTTGAAAAAGAATGGATTGACGGAAAGGAACGGATCGTCTTAAACGGAGACATCGTCCTCTCGGAGCGCATTAGTGACGCCGGCAAGATGTCCAACGGCGTTTACCTGGCCACGGGACGCCGTCTGGATAAAAACTGGGCGGTCAAGGTCGTCAACAAGACCCCGAGTGAGAACGGGGTCAACTATGCCGAATGCGTCCGTGACGAGGCGCGCGTGCTGCGCAAGCTGGAGCATCCGTCTATCGTCCGTGTGACGGACGTTTTGCAGGATCAGCAGGCAGTGTACGTCGTGATGGACTACATTGAGGGCGAGACACTGCAGGAGCGCGTCATGCGCGAGGGGCCGCAGCCGCAGGAGCTGGTGCTTGAATGGGCAAAGCAGATCGCCGATGCGCTCGGTTATGTGCACTCGCAGTTCGGCGATGACGGGATGCCGCTGGTGCACCGTGACCTGAAGGCTGAGAACATCATGGTTCGGCCGGACAACTCCGTGCGCGTGATCGACTTCGGCATCGCGCACATCGCCGGCTTCGGCACGAAGGGCTACGCTGCGCCGGAGCAGTGCGAAAGCGCAGACATTGCCGAGGTCGACGGCCGCGCGGACATTTACGCCCTTGGCATGACGATGCATTTTCTGCTGACGGGGCAAGATCCGCAGGCGCCCGATTATCAGTATCTCCCGATCCGCGAATGGGATCCGACGCTTCACGAGGGGCTGGAGAACATTATCGAGCGCTGTGTGCAGCAATCTCCGGATGACCGTTTCCAGAGGTGTGATGAGCTGCTGTATGCACTCAACCATTATGAGCAGGAATCAAATGCGTTCCGCGCGCGGCAGAAAAAGAAGCTGGTCACGGCGCTTGCGACAGCCGGCACGGGCGTGCTGCTGCTGCTTGTGGGCCTGGGCGCATTCATCGCCGGAAAAGCGGACGTGCGCGCAAACTACGAGCGGCTCGTCAATGCGTCGTCTTACGGATATGCGCAGTGTCAGGAGGCGATGGAGTATGACTCCACGCGGCTTGAGGCGCTCAACCGCCTTGTTGACAGCTACGAGACGCAGGGCGTGTTCGATCTCGAGCAGAGCAAAGAGCTGACACAGGCGTACAACGAATATACCGGTGCGAAGAACACGCCGGAATATCTTGAGACGTGCTTTCAGATCGGCACGCTGTACATGAATTTCTACACGGAAAACGGCAACCAGTCGCTGCTGGCGTGTACGCGCAAGGCGTATGACTATTTCGAGCAGATCGAAAATGCCGGCGACGGGAAAAAGTTGAGTCGTTTTGAGCATTCGTCCGCCGCGCACAACTACTATGTGATCTCGAAGTTTTACAAGGAGAGCGGCGGTCTGAAGCTGGAGACACGGCGCAGCGCGCAGGATTTGGAGCAGCTGCTGGGCGCGTTTTCCGGCTGCATGGATTATCTCGACACCATCATGCGCTCCGGGCAGGAGGAAGACTGCCTGCGGCAGTGCATGCGTCTGGCGGACGCGGTCAACGAGCTGCGCAGCGAGTGCTGTGCCAGCGGCGTGGACCAGTCGGTGCTGGTCTCGCTGCTCACGCGCATCCAGACGCAGGAGGCCGCCATATCGCTCTCGCAGCTGCAGGATATGCGTGCCCGCGCGCTGGATACCGTGGCGGCATATCTGGAAAATGTGGCCGTGACGTATTCGAGTCGTGGGGAGGCGCAGGGAACATGAGTCTGCATAGCGTATACAACATTGTCGCGTTGGCCGCGTTTGCCTTGGGTGCTGCGGCGCTGATCACGGCGGCGATCCTGTTCGTGTCGCAGCGGCTCTGGGAAGTGATGAGCGACCGGCGCAAGCGGCCAGCGTCTGCACACAGAACCGGCAGTCACACCGCAAAAGCGCACACGCCGCCGCAGCCCATGGGCGGGTGGAACACGACGGCGCTCAACCGGAGCGCGAATGCTGCCGATGGCACGATGCCGATGAATGGGCAGTCAAGCTTTGCCCCGGGCACGATGCCGATGAACGGTCAGGCAAACACCGCCCCGGGTACGAGGCCGATGAACAGTCAGGCAAACGCCGCAAACAGTACGACGCTGCTCAATTCGCAGGCGGATGTCGCAGCCGGCACGACCATGCTCAAAACGAAGCCAGCCGCGCCTCCGACCGCATCCGGCGGCACAGTCCCGCTCAAGCCCTCGACCGCATCCGGCGGCACAGTCCCGCTCAAGCCCTCGACCGCATCCGGCGGTACAGTCCAGCTCAAGCCTCCGACCGCATCCGGCGGTACAGTCCAGCTCAAGCCTTCGACGGCATCCGGCGGCACAGTCCCGCTCAAGCCGTCGAGCGCATCCGGCGGCACAACCATGCGCAGAGTGACCCCCGGCGCATCGGCAACGCGCGTGCGGCGCACGCAAGACGCGGTCTCGGCGCACGTGCTCGGCGTGTGTGCCGCGCAGCCGGCCGCCGTACCGGCCCGACCGAACCGGAGCGAACCGCCGGCGGCGTTTCGCATCGTGAAGGATGAAGTGGTCGTGCACACGAGCGAGGTGATCTGATGCAGACGACACAAACGACAGGCGCGCGCCTGTATGCGGTGCTGGGGCTGCTGTTCGTCTCGAGTGCGATGGTGCTGTTCCTGCCGTTCTTCCCCCCGGGACTGCAGTGGCTGTTTGCCCTGCTGTTCTGGGCACCGCTCGTGGCGGCGTATGTGCTGCTGCGGCAGCTCGACCGCCGGCGGCGGAGTCAGCCTGAGCCGCGCCGCCGGCAAAAGCCGCCGAAGCCCGGTGCGCTGAGTCTGGCGCGGAATCCGGAGGGACTCACGGCGGATGCCCTGCTGCTGGCAGCGGCGATCACGCTGGTGGTGCGCATGTGTATGCACATCTCAACGGCGTATTTTGACTATGTCCTCTTGGCGGCGGTGGTGTTCGGCGCGCAGGCGCGCTGCGTGCTTGCCGGCCGCAATTGGAATATGTGGAGACACCAGAAAAACAACAAGAATAAAGCGAGGAGAAACAAAAAATGAAACGTGGAAAAGCATTGTGCAGAATTCTGGCAGTTTTGCTGATCTGTGCACTTGTGGCCGGTTTCGCTCCCGTGGCGGAGACTATTTCCGCTCCGGCGCAGGAGACGGCAGCGGGTGCAGAGCCGGCGGAAACTGTGACGGACGTCCTGCCCTCCGGAGCGGACGGCGACCCGGACGCAGCGAAAGACACGGATGAGACGAAAGACACGGGCGAGGCGAAAGACCCGGGCGAGACGCCGAATCCGGGCGAGACGCCGAATCCGAGCGAGCCGACGAATCCGGACGAGACGCCGACAGTGCCGACGATCGTGTCCGCAGAGGACACCACCCCGGCCGAGTGGGCGCAAAGCCGCACGGTGACCATCCAAACGGCCGGTCCTGTGGATAAGGTGCAGTATTGTGCTGAGGGCGACGAGGAATGGAAGGATGCCGCCGGCGAGAACGGCGAATACACGTTCACGATCGAGAAGCCCAGCGCCGAGGTCGTGACGTATCAGGTGCGCGCGCTCAACACCAAAGACAAACAGGAAAGCGAAACGGTCGAGGTCGAGGTCGGCAACTTCGACACGACCGCGCCGGATGTAACGGTGCCGTTTCCTACCGTTCATGGAAAACGCAAATCTTACACCGTTACGATTTCGGACAGTCAATCCGGTTTGAATGTGGATTCGATCGGGATCCGTGTGTTTTATGATAAGAGTGGGCGGCAGTATCTGCCCAAAGACCATCCGGCTGTAACCGCTCTGAACCAGGCGCTGGAAACGCAGAAAACCAACTGGAAAAACGATAAAAACGATAAAAACGGTAATTTTGAAGTCAGCTTTACGTTGCCGAACACCGAGGCTGTCAAAAATAAATATATGGGGACAACGTACTACCCGCTTTATATTGAAGTCGAAGCGGATGACATGGCCGGAAATCATGGCGGCTACAACCTTGAAAAAACTCCCGATGTGTTTGGTGATATTGATTGCGCTGTTGAGCCATCTCTGTACGACCGGTCCAAGGGAGCGTACCGTGTGGGCGATCAGAGCAAGCTGATAATTTCAGGTGTTCCTGCAGGAAAGACGGTTTCTGTTGGAGGAACGGAATACAAAGCTAACGCTGACGGGAAAGTTGAGATTCAGTTCGAAAAACTGACCAAAGATTGGGAAGGAGCCTCGAAAAATGCCATCGAAATTAAACCGGGGACGTACCAAATCATGCCAAACGACCTGCCCGTATACTACGTAAGCGGTGCGCCGGCGGTTCATAGTGTGGATTTTTACAACAGCTCTGCGCTCAAGAACTTTATCCACACGATCACGGGCGGTCTCATGTTCGCAAAGAACAATGAACTGAAAATCGAGCCGGAAACGGGCAATGCCGCGGGTGAGACCGTGGGCGCTGCGTATTACTGGCAGTCGGGCGTCACGGTAGAGCCACAGGCCAACCCTGCACTGATGCTGGATGATAACGGCACGGTCGTGCTGAATCTGAACGATGCGTCCGATGCGTCCGATGCGTCGTGGACACAAACCAAAGATAAAGATAAAGATATGATCATCCCCTGCCCGGATGAGAATTTCTCGGGTTACCTGCATGTGGTCGTCTGGAACGAAGTCGGCACGTGCACGCAGTATGTCTACAAAGCCGAGACGGGTAGCAATCTGAAGCTGACCAACTACGGCGTCTTCAACTGCGCGAACAACGGTGTGGCCGTGTTTGTCACCACGCCGGACGGAGAAGAGGTCAAGGCCTACACTCCCGATCGGGATGTTCTGGATGAAAGCGGAAAGCAGACAAGAGAGAACAACTGGGTCCAGCAGGTCGATTTTGACGTGCAGTGGGACAGGGACAAGCTGGTGGAAAAGGCGAGAGAAGGCTATGTCGACTCAGACACCGATACCTACACGTGGGATGATAGCAAAACGACGATCAAAGTGAAGCCGTTCGTGGTGGTCGATGGTCAAACGCAAAACGACGAAACGGTTAAATCAGCGCCTGATTCCGAGGGACATAATTTCACACTTGGTGGAAACATTGGGGAGAATGGCGAAAATAGAATCTCGCGCAAGACGCCGGTTCGGTTTGAGGTGGAGGTTACGGTGGTGGGTACGAAAACAACCACTACCCTGAATGACGACGGAACCAAGAATGAGAAAACCGATGACATTTACATCACGCAACCCTTTAGCACCGAGGAAATCAAGGTTTACGTCCAGAACTATCTGAACGTGCCGACGGTGACGGCTTCGGCGCAGGATCCTACGAATCCGGGCGCGGATAATGAAGAAGAGAAAACGATTGATACAGTTTTGGAAGCCGGTAAGACTTACGGCTGGTACAACGGCAACGACAACGTCCTGAAGAGCCTGGACATCACGGAAAGCGGCGAGAGCAACGCGCCGTATACCCTGCACTACACGCTGTGGAGGCCGAGCGCCCCTAAGGACAATCCCTCTGCGGCAGGCAAAGTGAGTTTTTCCGGCCACAAGGAAGGGTACGCCTTGCACGTATATGACACGGAAGCATTCAACGAGGACGGCGTATACACGCTGGAGGTTTATGCAACGGACGATGCCGGAAACGAGTCCGGAACCGCCGCCTACAAGATCAAGTACGACGTGCACGCGCCGGACGTGTTTGCGGTCTTTAGCCTGACCAGCGAACATCCTCCTTACTACAAACAGCAGCGCGAGATTGACATCAAGGTCAAGGATGATCTGTTTAAGGAGTATGTTGACAGCACCAGAGAGTCTGAAGAGAAGGCGGGAGAGGCCAACACGTGGACAGGCAAGATGACTGCCGGCACCAATGTTTCCATCGAGACGAAGATTGCCTATACGCATGGCAGTGCGCCGCAGTTTGAGGGCATGTGGAAGTGTTTCGAAGACACTGATGGCCATCCAACTTGGCAGGGCAAGTATACATACGGCACGGCTGATGGGGGGGCATCGCGCGATGGTGACGACTACACGCTGTGCATCACGGCAACGGACGAGGCCGGCAACGTCACCGAGACAAATGCCGACGGTACTTTCAAGAAAAACGGCAAGGATCAGCCTGGTGTCGGCGATAAGCTCAGCAACTGCTACACCGTGCAGGAGAAAACTGACAAGTTCACCATCGACCAGACCACTCCGGAGGTGAGCGTACGCTTTGACAACAACAGCGCCGTCAACGGCAAGTACTTCCCGGCCGGCCGCACGGCCACCATCACGGTCGTGGAGCACAACTTCGATAAGAACATGGTTGCGCTCGACGTGACCGGCGCCTCCGGCAGCACCGACTGGGTGGACGACGGCGACACGCACACGGCGACCGTCTCGTTCCTGAACGATGCGGACTGCAAGTTTGCGATCGAGGTCACGGACAAGGCCGGCAACATCTGCAAAAACGATGCTGTGGACTACGGCGGCAGCGCCGCCCCCGGCGAATTCGTGATCGACACCACCGCGCCCACTCTGGCGCTGACCGGCGTCAACGGCCCGTTTGCCGATGCCTGCACGCCGGGCTTCGAGGGCCAGGACGCGAACATGAGCACCGAGTATGAGCTGCACCTGATGCGCAGCGTGCGCGAGAACGCAGCCGACGACGCCACCGCGCTGTGCAGCCGCGAGCTCGTGAACATCAGCACGACGGATATCCGCGCGGTGTTCCAGAACATCCCGGATATGCTCGACAACGCCGAGTACTACAGCGACGGCATCTATAAGCTGAGCGTGACCATCCGCGACATGGCCGACAACACGACCACGCAGGAGGCCACCTTCGCAGTCAACCGCCATGGCTCGTTCTACATCTACGGTGAGGCGCTGGCAAACCTCGTCACGAAGCAGTTTGCACAAAACGACTTCGTCGACGCGCAGACCGGCGCATGGACGATCATGGAGTACAACGCAAGCCCGGTGCAGCCGGACTCCGTGCAGCTGCAGATCTACCGCGACAACGCGCTCGTGACCTCTGTCACGCCGGAGATCAAGGGCGGCATGGACGACACCACGGGTCTGTACCGCTACGTGTACGAGCTCGATCGCAATATGTTTGCACAGGACGGTCTGTACAAGGTGCAGGTGCGCTCCACCGACGAGGCGGGCAACCTGTCCGAGAACATTGACGAAGTGGACGACAACGGCAACGTGACCACGCCGGAGAAGTACCAGTGCACGCTCTCGTTCGTCATCGACAACGTCGATCCTGAATTCAAGCAGATCACCGGTCTGGAGAAGAGACGCTACCGCGAGGACAGTCACGAGATCAACTTCGCGGTCGCCGATACCTACGGTCTGGCGCGTGTCTCCGTCCTGTCCGGCGAGACGGTCGTTGCGGAGTATCTGTGCGCGGCGGAGATCGACGCGCTCGGCGGTGAGACCAAGCTGGCCGCCAACCAGAAGCCGATGCCCGACGAGCTGACGCTCGAGAGCGTGTCCGGCGACGTGATGCTGCGCGGCGGCAAGAGCGCGCAGACGATCACGTTCGTTGCGGTCGACAAGGCCGGCAACACGTACACGACCGGCAGTGCGGATCAGAAGCCGCTGAGCTTCCACCAGAAGGTGACGATCAGCACCAACGGCTTCGTGCTGTACATCCACAACACGTGGGCAGTCGTTCTGACGGTGGTCGCGCTCGCCGCGATCGCGTTCGGCGTCTGGTACGGCGTGAGCAAGAAGAAAAAACGCGAGGGCTCTGCAAGCTGATTGCGCGTCTGAGCGGGCATAGCGCGGCTGCATCACGCAGGTGCAGCCGCGTGGCCGGCAGGAAGCGGCACTGCCGCTTCCTGCGCGGTCTGCCTTTTGCGGCGGCGATATGCGCGCATGCCGCCGGCGCAAAGAGCAGACAGTCAAGAGGGGGGAACACACGTGCGGTTTCAAGACGATGGTTTGTTGACGGAGATGCCGTGTAAGTCACACGTGGCATATCTACTGCATGACGTCAACGCTTTTTATCCGACAGGGTTCGAGGTGCTTCAGAACATGGATGGCGGCGGATTTCTCCGCTGCGTGAAGATGCAGTTTAATGCACAGCTGCAGTTCGTGTACCTTACCTGCAGGAACGGCACGGAATATAAGCCGATGAAAACCTTGCTCAGCGGGCTGCATCCGGACGGGTTTCTGCGCATGGTCCGCAACCTGCTGGAGGTAATGCAGCATGTGGAGGAAACCGGCTTTTTGGGCGTGCAGAACATTGTGCTGTCGCCGGAACGGATCTATGTCGACCCGGCAACGATGAACGTGCAGCTGATCTATCTGCCGATCGCGGCGGGATATGTGGCGACGACCACACAGGATGCTGCGGACGAGCTGTGTGCAATGCTCCTGCGGATCATCTATGCGCAGCCGGAATTGGAAAACGCGGGCGTGCGCAGGCTGCGTCAGGCACTGGCGAGCACCATGCCGACCCTGCGGCAGCTCTACAGCGCGGCGTTTGGCGATATGCCGACGCCGACACCGACGCCGACGCCGACACCGCAGCCGACGGGCACGGGGGTGATGCTCCTGCAGGCGGTGCAGCACACTGAGCCGCTGCGCATCGCGCTGCCGAAGTGCGATCTGCTTGCCGGAACGCGCGTTGGTGCGGGAGAGCTGGAGCTGCACGGCAACCCGTACATCAGCGGACGGCACTGCAAATTCTCCTATCAGAACGGGCAGTACTATCTCACCGATATCGGCAGTTCGAACGGCACGTACCTCAACGGGCAGATGCTCCCGCGTGATGTGCCGCAGGCGCTGCAGGACGGGGACACCATTACGATCGCTACCAGCGTGTTTCGGGTCACGCGGCAGGAAGGCGGTGGGATGCGATGAAAAAGCAGGTCGTGATCCTTGCGGATCGCAACTATGAGCAGTATCTGATGATGCTGCAGCTCAAGTTCGTGGAGGAAAAGAGCGACGAGGTCGAGCTCGTCGTGATTACGGACCAGGCCTATTATCAGGAGTACTTCAGTATGCCGCGCAGCGCCGGCGTGCTCATTGTTGACAGCAGCTGGTACGAGCCGGACATCCATCGCCACACGCTGGCGCACGTGTTCGTGCTCGGAGAGAAGAGCGCCAAGAGCGACCGGGCGGTGTTTATCAACAAGTATTCCAGCGCGAAGGATATCTATAATGAGGTGGTCTCGCTCTCGCCGGACGTGTTCCGGCGCGCCTCACAGCAGCGGGGCACGCAGGTCGTCGCGGTCTCATCCGCAATGGGCGGGATCGGCAAGACGGCGGTCGCGCTGGCGCTGAGCAAATGCCTGGCCGAAAACTATAAGCGCGTGCTCTATCTGGACGCCGAGGAGATCCAGAACTTCCACTTTTTCCTCAGCGACCGCTCCGAGCTCCCGCCGGGCGCAGTGCGCATCTTCAGCCACGCGGATTCGCAGATGCTGCAGGAGCTCACACCGTATCTGAAAACGGAGTCGTTTTCGTATATCCCGCCGCTGAGCGTGGCGCTCTCCTCCGCAGGCGCAGAGACCGCGGTCTATCTGCGGCTGATCGAGCAGGCGAAGGCTTCGGGGGCGTATGACTTTGTCGTGGTGGATTCCGGGAGCGTGCTTGACGCCTTCCAGTCGCAGCTGTACGCCGCGGCGGACCGCGTCCTGCTGCTGACGGGGCAGGATGCGTATTGCGCGTTTCAGACCCGGCGCTATCTGGCGAATCTGAATCACCGGGATGTGGAAAAGTACCTGCTGGTCTGCAACCGTTTTCGCAAGGGCATTCCGAATGAATTGGTGTCCGCCGCCTGCACGCTGCCGGTGACGGAGTATATCGAGGCGCAGACTGCCGAAAACTGCGGCCTGCAGGAACTCAGCAAGGCCGACGGCCTGCGCAAGCTCAGCTATATGCTTACATAGGGAGGAGAGACTGTGGACAGAGCTGTTGTTGTTTTGCAAGTGCTCAAAAGAGGCCTCTGTGTGGATCTGGACATCCCGCTGAACATCACGGCCAACGACCTGATCATCGCGCTCAACAGCGCGTATCAGCTCGGCATCAGCACAGACAGCATTCAGGAGTGTTTCCTGCGCTGTGAAAACCCGATCGCGCTGCTGCGCGGCAACCGGACGCTGGAGACCTTCGGCGTTCGCAACGGAAGCGTGCTCTATATTACAGAATGAGAGGAACAGAGGCGATGGGAAACCAATACAAACTGACGCTTTCCAACCAGACGCTCTATCGGGAAGTGGACCTGACCGATGACATGGACTCTGTGACCATCGGAACGGCGGGGGGGTGCGATGTGCGTCTGCGCAAGGAGCTGTTTTTTGACACGTTTGAGCTGCAGTTGACCCGCCGCGGCGACAAGTGGGAGATCATCTGCTCGGAATCCGTTTATATCAGCGTAGATCAGGTTCGCCGGCTGATGGTCCGGGAGCTGTCGCACGGCGACCATATGCAGCTGCTGTACCGCAGCACGGACAATGAGCTGCTGACGATCGATTTTGAGATCGATTTTGAAAGTGAGGTCAAAGATTACCACCGTGTGATCGATCTGGGCGCGCGCGCGAAGTTTCAGCTCGGCACCGATCAGGGAAGCGATATCCTGCTGTCCGGCGGCTCGCTGCGGCGGGACATTCTGGTGTTTCAGGCGGATAGCCACGCACTGCACGCGCACATCGTCTGCTCGACATATGGTGTGTGCAAAAACGGCCAGAGGGTCACCGGCAGCGATTTTGTGCTGCATGACCGCGACTTTTTCTCCATCGGAGAATTCAGCTTTTATTACCGCAACGGCGCCTTCTGCACGTCGGCGGTGCAGCAGATCGCGGCGCCCGGCCTGAGCGCACGGATCGAGTCGGATCAGACGAGCCACTTCACCTACCCGGACTTTAACCGCAGCACGCGTCTGCAGTATGTGATTCCGGAGGAAGAGGTGGAGGTCAAGCAGCCGCCTTCCAAGCCGCAGCAGAACCAGCGCGGACTGCTGGTCACGATCCTGCCGGCGCTGGCGATGCTGGTGCTGCTGGTCGTCGTGCGCGGCTTTATGAGCACCGGCACCGGCGGCATGTCGTTCATTCTCTACAGCGCAGGCTCCATGCTTATCGGCGTGATCGTTTCGCTGATCACCTACTTTGGAGATAAAAAGCGCCTGCGTGAGCAGCTGCGCATGCGCGAGGAGCAGTACAACGCCTACATCGAGGAAAAAGAGACCGGTATTCAGGCGCAGCGCAGCAACGAGCTGCGCATCCGCCGTCTGATCTACAGCTCGCTCTCGGAGGATCTGAGCGAGGCGGTAAATTTCCAAAAGCGCCTGTTTGAAAAGGACGTTCATGATCCGGACTTCCTGGAGGTCTACCTTGGCACGGGCACGATCGAGTCGAACTGCCGCGTCAAATTCAACAAGCAGGATTTCATCGATCCGGACGACCCCATCTCGATGCTCCCGGAGCAGCTGGCGGACAAATACCGCTACATTTCGGATGCCCCGATCATTGCGCAGTTTAAGCAGGCCGGCGCCGTCGGTGTCGTTGGCAGCAACGAGGGGCAGCTGGAGGCACTGAAGAATTTCACGCTGGACATCGCGCTGCGGCACTTCTATAAGGACGTCAAGCTGTTTTATATGCTCGACGAGGCGGACCTCCAGTCGATGAGCTGGCTGCGCTGGCTGCAGCATGTGCACAATGATACGCTCAACATCCGCAACTTTATCTGTGACGATGAGAGCCGCAAGGTGCTCACCGAGCAGCTGTATTCCATTCTCTCTGCGCGCGAGGCACAGCAGCGTGCGAATGACGGTGCGGATGAATTCTCGTGCCACTATGTCGTGTTTGTCCGCGGCGCACAGCAGATCTCCAAGCATCCGCTGTCCAAGTTCGTGGAGCGGTGCGCACAGTATGGCTTTACCTTCGTGTTCTTTGAGGAATATGAGGAGTTTCTGCCCAAGGGCTGCGGCGAGATCATCCGCCTCGGCAATGCTGAGCGCTCGGATCTGATCCTCAAGAGCAAAAACGGGGATGTGCAGTGCGCATTCGTCCCCGAGCACGTCGAGGAGACGCTGGCTGCCTATGCCGCCGCAAAAATCGGCGCGGTCTGCGTGCCGGAGCTGAGCCTGGAGAGCGAGCTGACGCGCAATATCACGCTCTTTGATCTGCTGAACATTTTCGGTGTGGAGGATCTGGATCTGGAGCAGCGCTGGGGGCAGTCTGAGGTGTATCGGAGCATGGCTGCGCCGCTCGGCGTGAAGGCCAAGCAGGAGGTCGTCTATCTGGACATCAGCGACAAGGCGTCGGCGCACGGACCGCACGGTCTTGTGGCCGGCACAACGGGCTCCGGTAAATCCGAGATCCTGCAGACGTATGTCCTGTCCATGGCGACGCTGTTCCACCCGCACGAGGTCGCCTTTATGATCATCGACTTCAAGGGCGGCGGCATGGCGAGCCAGTTCCGCGACCTTCCGCATATGCTCGGTACGATCACGAACATCGACGGCCGCGAGATCGACCGCTCGCTGCGCTCGATCAAGGCGGAGCTTGTCAAGCGGCAGGCGCTGTTTGCGCAGGCCTCGCTGACTGTGGGCCACACCGTCAATCACATCAACGATTATATCCGTCTGTATAAAAAAGGCGTTGTCTCCGAGCCGATCCCGCACCTGATCATCATTGCCGATGAGTTTGCTGAGCTGAAAGCGGAGTATCCCGATTTCATGAAGGAGATCATTTCGGCGGCGCGCATCGGCCGCACGCTCGGCATCCACCTCATCCTCGCAACGCAGAAGCCTGCCGGCGTTGTGGATAACCAGATCTGGAGCAACTCGAAGTTCCGTCTGTGTCTGAAGGTCCAGACCAAGGAGGACAGCAACGAGGTGATCAAGACGCCGCTCGCGGCGGAGATCAAGGAGCCGGGCCGCGCCTATTTCCAGGTTGGCAACAACGAGGTGTTCGAGCTGTTCCAGTCGGCGTACAGCGGCGCAAAGGTCGTCGACGCCAGCGAGCGGCAGCCGGTCACGCTCTATGAGCTCAATCTCTGGGGCAAGCGCAGCGTTGTCTACACCAACAAGAACCAGACCAGCGCAGAGGATGCGCCGACGGAGCTCAAGGCACTGGTCGACTATATCCACGACTATTGCGAGCACAACCACATTTCGAAGCTCAGCGGCATTTGCCTGCCGGCGCTGCCGGACGTGCTCGACAGCGGAGAGCTGCACGACTTCCGGCCGGAGCCTGCAAAGGGCATCGTCGTCCCGATCGGTGTGTACGACGACCCCGACAACCAGCGGCAGGAGAATTATGCGATCAACCTCTCGGCCGACAATACGTACATCATCGGCTCGGCGCAGACAGGTAAGACGACGCTGCTGCAGACGATCATTCTGCAGATCATGCAGCTGTATTCGCCGCAGGAATGCAGCATTTACGTCGTCGACTGCGGCGCGATGGCGCTCAAGACGTTCGAGGCGTCCAACCATGTCGGCGGCGTTGCAGTGGCTGCAGAGGAGGAGCGCGTGGCAAACCTCCTCAAGATGCTGACGCGGCTGGTGCAGCAGCGTAAGGAGAAATTTGCCGAGCAGGGACTCGGCACGTATGCCGCCTACGTGGAGGCCGGCTTCCGCGATCTGCCGCAGGTACTGCTGGTGATCGACAACTATGCTGCGTTCCGCGAGTACTACGGCAGCTACGATGAGACGATCCTGTTTCTCTCACGCGAGGGGCAGGGCGTCGGTCTGAGCCTGATCATAACGGCGACGCAGACCAACGCGCTCAACTACAAGACGCTGTCGAACTACGGCACGCGCATCGCGTACTCGTGCAACGATTCCGGCGAGTACATGAACCTGTTCGACCGCTGCAAGGTTGAGCCGAAGGACGTTCCGGGCAGAGGTCTCTGCTCGCTGGAAAAGCACATTGTGGAGTTCCAGACGGCGCTGTGCGTGGAGGGCGACAAGGAGATCGACCGCGTGCAGAATATCCGCGAGCGCATTGCCGCTACGAACGCAGACTATGCGGGCGTGTGTGCCGCGCCCATCCCCGAAGTGCCGGCCGTCCTGCGCATGAGCGAGCTGGCGGCGGTGCAGAAGACGCTGTATCAGCAGCCGTACCGGATCCCGATCGGCATGGACTACGGCGAGGTGTCCTACCGGACGCTCGACCTTTTGACGGTGGGCAGCTTTGCCATTGTCGGCCGTCCGGGCAGCGGGCGCAGCAACTTCATCCGGCATCTGCTCACGGCGATCCGCATGAACGTTTTCGGCAGCCTGACCAGTGCATATATCGTCGACAACGCCGAGATGAAGCTTGAGGCGTGCGGCGAGTACGGCTTCGTGGAGCGCTACGGTGTTGACGAGAACGACGGCGTGGCCATGGTCGAGGAGATCTACGAGCGGCTGGTTGAGCGTCAGGCAATGCTCACCGAAAACCGCGGCACTGCGCCGGAGCAGCTGCTCGCTGACGAGCCGCTGCTGCTGCTGGTCGTGAACAACCGTGGCTTCTATCGCAAAATGGGCGAGGACAAGGAGACCTACAAGCTGCTTCTGGAGATCCTCAAGACGTATCGCCGGCTGAAGGTCGCCGTCGTCTTCGCGGATGTGGACAACCAGACGCCGTCGTACAGCGGACCGGACATCTTCAAGCAGATCAAGGAGGCCAAGCAGCACTTCTTCTTCGAGGATGCCGCCAACATCAAGGCCATCGACCTGACTGTCAAGCAGCAGAAGGAGCAGGCGAAGCCGCTGAAGACCGGCGACGCCTTCATGGCCTTCGGTACGGAGCTTTGCAGGATCAAGACGATCCTGATGGATCAATAATGCAGGGCAGCCATGACTGCCGGAAAGGAGCAGCGCAATGGGCAAAACAGCAAATGGCGTGCGCCGCATAGACACGGTGTATTTTGACGCGGCTTTGCAGAGCCTGAACCGTGCGATCGAGACATATTCACAGGCGAAGCAGCAGGTGGATCAGCAGACACGGAAGCTGAAGGACACCTGGACCGGAAAGGGCGCACATGAGTTTTTCGACCGTTCATACTGGCGCCTGAAGCAGGAGCTGGATGACTCGGAGGAGACATTGGTAGCTATGCGGGATGACCTGCAGGCGTTTTACGAGTCTTACAAGACGTGGGATCAGCAGACGGCCGGCAGCATTGCGGGCAAGGAAACGTGAGAGGAGTGAGCGTGGCTTATGGGCATTATTTCTGACAGTGTTACCGGCATACAGGTCAAAAGCCGGATCCGCCGCCTTCGGCAGGAGCGCAAGGATCTGCTGGATGACGGCGGCCGCGTGCGCGACATCAACCGCGCGGTCGATGAGGCGATCGCGGATGTCAACAGCTACCTCGGTACGACCGGCGGCGCACAGATCACGGCGAAGCTTGCCGAATACCGAGAGGCGGATCAGGCATCGGACGGTCTGCTCTCATCGGCCAGAGACTGCATCGATCGGGAGATCGCGTATTGGGATCGCCGCCTCGAGGAAGCGGATACAAAACACGGCGGCGGCGGCAGCAGCTTCGGCGGCGGCGGCAGCGGCAGCTTCGGTGGCGGCAGTGGCGGCGGTTCCCGCTAAGGAGGGGAGAATCAGCAATGGATGTACTGTTCGTAGATTTCAGTTATGACGATAATGTCAAGCGTTCCACCCGGCGGATCGCGCGCAGGATCAGTGACCGCAAGAGCGACTATAGCGGCGTGAAGGCGCGCCTGTCGAGCATCCAGTCGAACACGGGCAACATCACGAACGCCAACATGTATCTCGAAAAGAAAATGCGCCGGCTTGAGGAAAAGCATGACAAGCTCACGGCGTTCGGCAAAGCGTTGGATGCATTTGACGACAACGCAAGGGAAACGGATAAGCGCGTGGCAAAGCGGCTCGAAAAGCAGATCAAGAGCTTCTGCAAGCGTGAGGGTATCCCCGGTGTGTTCCAGACCATGCTGACGCAGGGCGGGAAGCAGCTGCTGATCACTGCCTCGAAGATCGGCCTGCTGGGACCGATCCCGCTGGTCGTTGCGTACTGGGACAAACTCAAAGCGTTTTACGAGAAGAACAAGTATTGGATCGACATCGCAATGGACGTGTTTTGGATCGCCTGCGGAGTTGCGGCGTTGATTCTGGCGCCTGAGCTTTCCATCGGTCTGGTTCCAATCATTTGGGGCATTGCAAAATCGACAGTGGAACTCAAATACGACATAGACGCACGCAACGCTTATCTGGCCGGCGATACAGAGTCGGCGGAGGCCCTGCGGAAAATGGGCATGGAAGAATGCATACAGGGAATGCTCGGCGATGAGGCAGGCACGTGGGTCTACCGTGGGCTGGAGGTCGTCAGCATCGTGTGCGGATTTGCACAGTTTTCCAAGGACTTCAAAATTCTGAAGCGGGATATGAAAACGTGCGACAATATGCTCAAGTACGGCAGTAAGCAGCTCGCGACACGGTCAAAAGTGAAAGATTACCAGTCATACAGACTGTTTAAGATGACAACTGGCCTCGATTTCAGAAAAGTGACAGCCAAGAATATTATCAAGAACAGCAGCACGATCACAAAGATGACAAGCGGCGTCCTGAACGGGAAGTCGGTGGTGGAGACGATGCTGTCTCTGAAGGTGTTTTCTTCTTTCGGAGCGGATAAGTTCTATTCCTGGCATTTGAAGCCTTTGTTTGCATAACGGCTTCGGAGGTGACATCTTGATGTGTTGTGCATTTTCTCCGCGTGTCTACCTGAGCAGGAAATGGTGGGCGCTGCTGATTGCAGGAATCGCACTGGTGTGTATGGTGGTCAATATCGCATATGGCGGCGACGCATTGCCGCTGGCGTTGGAAACGGTGGCATTTGTAGTTCCACTGTGCAGGCTTGCTCACCGCCTGATCTACCGAAAGAACGACTATATCGAGCTTCAGCCGCAGTGCGTCATCGTTTATCAACTGCGCGATGGCTGGACAATGCGTGAATATCTGCGAGTGGAGATCTACGGGGTAAGCGATCTGCAGATCACGCCCGAGCGCATAACAGTCACGGGCGCGTGCGACGCGTATCTCTATCGGCGCGGCGTGGCGCAGCCGCAGCGAGCGCCGACGCCGGTGAGCCAGATCGATTTTATGCGCTACTTCGATCATGACGCAGTGATTTGCGAGAAATTAGAAAACATGAGAAAGGAACACGGTTATGGAGGCTGAACTGACCAGAGCGCAGGAGTATATCAAACAGGGAATTGTGCTGTATGAGCAGGACAAGTTTGAGGACGCGCGCATTTACTTTGAGAAGGCCGCGGCGGAAGACCAGATGAATGACGAGACCTATATCCTGATCGCCCAGACCTACATCATGCAAGACGACTATGCCGCAGCCAGAGAGAACCTGAAAAAGGCATTGCTGATCGACAAAAAGAACGGCACGACCTATTTCCATCTGGGCAATGTCGAGATGCTTGATGGCAACATGGATGCGGCCAAGGAGTGTTTCACAAAGGCGATCAGTCTGGGAGCGGACAGCGTGCAGATCTATATTAATCTTGCCGCAGCGGAGGAAGAGCGCCGGGATTATGCCAAAGCCATGACCTATTACGACAAAGTGCTGGCGCTTGACAAATACAATGCTGATGCCCGTCTGCGTAAGATCCAGCTGTTTTTGCTGCACGGCCGTATGCCGGAGGCGCTCAAGGCGTGTGACCAGATGCTGGAGACGTGCCCGGAGGTTTTTGAGGGCTATCACTATAAGGTCGGCGTGCTGTGTGAGCTGAACCGTCCCACGGAGGCAAAGGCGCTGCTGGAGATGGCGATTGAGCGCTTCCCGGACGATGCGGACCTGTACTATGACATGGTCGGCGTGCTGCAGCAGCTCGGCGAGAGCGAGACGGCGCTGGCGATGCTGGAGGAGAAGGTCCCGATCACGGAGGACAACGCGCTGGAATACCACAAGCGCAAGGCGCAGCTGTACATGGGGATGCTGCGCGTGGACGCGGCGCTTGAGGAGCTCAAGCCGGTCTACGATGCCGAGCGTGACCCGGAGAGCGGCTATCTGCTGGCGTGCATCTATATGAGCCGCGAAGACTATGCCTCGCTGCTGGAGGTCACGCAGCAAATGGTCGATACGCAGGAGCTGGACAGCTACTACTACGCGGCGCTGTACTATCGTGCGATCGCGCTGCAGCGTCTCGGCCGCACGGCGGACGGCGAGCAGGCGCTGCGCGAGGCGAACGTGCTCTTCCGCGCGGAATGTGCGAAGAAGCCGGGGCAGATAGAGCTGTATATGTACCGTGCGATGTGCCACAAGGAACTGCAGGAATATCAAAAGGCGATGGACATGATCGACTATCTGCTGCGCGCCGCACCGGAAAACGGCGAGGTCTATCTCCTGCGCAGCCAGATCTACGAGGAGCTCGGAGAGAAAGAAAAGGCCGCGGCGGACAAGGCCAAGGCGTTCGAGATCCAGCCGCAGCTGCGCTCCGTTACAGAGGGCTGAGCGCTGCGGCAGAAAGGGGCTGTGAAACATGAGCAATCAGCTGCGTGTTGATTTTGATGCAATGGAAGAAACGATCCGCGTGTACGGTGCGCAGGTCACGCAATTTCGCGAGGCCAAAGAAGGCGTGCAAAGAGCGTTGGATGAGCTCAAGGCGTCCGGCTGGGACAGCACGGCGTCAAACAAGTGGTATTCCATGCTCGATGAATCCTGGATCCAGAGCATTCGCTACCATATGCGCGTGATCGGCGAGATGAAGGTAGAGCTCAGTGAGGCGCGTGACGCGTATGAGGCGCTGCTCGAGGAGCGCAGACAGCTTGCCAAGAAGCTGTGACATTTGCACCTTACCGCCGCGTGGCGGAAATATAAAGTATTACAACAGGAGGGAAACCAATGAGCGACAACAGAATTGCAATCACCCCGGATGAGCTGCAGGGCGTGTCGAAGAATTTTCTTCAGAAGGCAGAAGAAATCCGGGAAACGGTGAATTATCTGCGCCAGCAGGTCAGTGCGCTGGACGGCAGCTGGGAAGGCGCTGCAAAGACACAGTTCTTTGTGAACTTCGAAGAGGCGCTGAAGGGCTTTGATCAGCTTCCGGAAGCGACCGAGGGCCTCGCAAACGAGCTGACGTCCATCGCCAAGACCATTGGAGATCTGGACGAGGAGATGGCGAGCCAGATGCGCTGAGCGCCGGACTGCACACAGAAAAATCAAACACAAACAACATTCTGAACATCATTACAGGAGGATATTATTATGGCACGTATTGCTCTTACTACCGAAGAACTCAGAGGCGCTTCCACCAATTTTTCGACCAAGGCCGGAGAGCTGCGCGAGCTTCTGAACTATCTGCGTCAGCAGGTCAACTCCCTCGAGTCCACCTGGGATGGCGCTGCACAGAACCAGTTTTTCGTCACCTTTGACGAGATCGCCAAGAACATGGACCAGATCCCGGAAGCGATCGAGAATATCGGCAACCAGCTCTCTGCGGTCGCAACGACCATGGAGAACACGGATAACGAGCTGGCGAACGCGCTCAAAGGCAACGGCTGATCGCTTTTTGTGAGTGTGCCGCAGCTGATGCGCATGGGTAAGGCCGCCATCCGGACCCGGAGACGGCATCCACCGATTTGGACGAGGAGGCAGATATGCGTTTGATCGGAAGGCTGATCGCGGCCGCGCTTGCCGTTGCGGCGGTCGTCGTCGGCATAATGTCGGTTTCCGGCCGGGGTCATTTTGGCGCGGCCGTGCTGCTGCTGGTGGCGGCATCAGCTTGCAACTCGATCGCGCGGCACTTCGATTAGCGTCGTCGAAAAACGGTCTCATGGGAAAGCCCGGACGCGCATGCGTCCGGGCTTCCTGACAAGCGGGAGCGCAGGAATATTCCTGCGCTCATTTTATTGTAAAAGCAATCCGGGAACGGTATTGGCCTGCCGATCAAAGCCTTCCCGCAGCAAACAACCGTCGATTCGCCATCAGACGATGCGGAGATATTGCGCTGCCGAAGCAGAGGGCTTGCCGAGACAAGTGCCAGATTCCAAGAAGCTACCCGATATCATACTTGCCGATATCAACGTCCTGAAAGCTCACGAGCGTATAGGATTCCGGCTTCGGCACGGGATACGTACAGTCAAAGCCCATCTTTGCCGCAAGGTTGTCCTTGACGACAGGGTTCAGCTCGTGCCCGAACGCCCCGGGAATGATGATGATATCCTTGGCCGGATCGCAGCGCGTGACCATCGCACGCTCGACCTGTTCGGGGTCATATATATCGATATCGCTGTTGACGGCGGTGACCATTTGCAGATCGGGGAACGCCGCGAACGCTGCAAGGATCGCGTTTTTCGCCATACCGTTGTTGGGCGGGTCGATCTGGAGAATGACATGATAATGACTGCCGCCGGGTGTCATGTACACCTTTTTCAGACCTGACACCTGCTTGCTGATCGTCTGGAACAGATTCGACTCTACACTCAGCCCCTGACCGATCCAGACCTCGCGGCCGGGATGCAGCATATGGATCATGGGGTCGGCCTGCATGGTGATCGCCTTGACATGCACGACCCAGCGATCATCGCGGGTAGCATAGTAGCCGCTGACCTCGCCGAACGGGCCTTCCGGTTCGCGTACATACGGGAGGATCTCAGCCTCCATGATCATCTGTGCGTCCGCAAGCCCCTCGACGGAAACCGTCTTGCTGCGGCACAGCCGTGCCGGCTCGCCCAGCAGATAGGACGCGACTGCAAGCTCATCCACATCGATGGGAGCAGCGGAGCTCGGCGTGGTCGCCGCGACGAAATATGCCGGATGCAGGCCGTTGTTGATGGTGATCTCCAGCGGCTCGCCCTTCGCCTCCGCACGCTCATAATAATTTCTCAGATGCCGTCCCATGTCCATCAGCAGGCCAAGGCGGTCCTTGCCTGTGACCATCAGACGGTGGATCGACGTGTTTCGGACGCCGGTGTCCGGATCCTTGGCGACGATGATGCAGTTGGAAAAATAGGGGCCGCCGTCTTTGAGCGCGTGCGTCGGCACCGGGATGCGCCCGAGATCGACCTCCGGCATCGTGACCTGCTGCGCAGGCGCATCATCAACGACGACGGGCGCCACGGGGTTTTGGTGCAGCGAGCCGACAGCTGCGGCAAAGAGCGCCGGAAGCGCATCCACGCTGCGGTCGAAAATCGCGGCAACGTTTTCGCGGTTCCACCACATGCCAGTGGATACCGGATAATCATAGCCCTTCACGTGCTCGAACACGACCGCCTTGCCGCCGTCGAGCTTTGCAGCTACGCCGGACAGCTCATGCACCGCATCCACCTCGGTGTGCACATACGCGAGCCTGCCGGCCGCGTCCATTTTTTTGAGGCAATCTTTCAGATTCATTCTTAGTTGTCCTCCTTTGAAAGACGGTCGCCGCGCCAGCTCTGAAATCCGGGCAGCACAATGCCAAACTGCATAAGCGCCTTGCCGAGCGCGTGGTTTATCATGTCGTCTACGCTTTTGCTGCCGTTATAAAAGGTCAGCATTGGCGCAACGATGACGCACCCGGCCTCCGCCGCAAGACTCATATTGCGCAGATGAATCCGGCTGAGCGGCATTTCGCGCGGCATCAGGACCACCTTGCGGCACTCCTTGATGCATACGTCCGCCGCGCGTATCAGCAGCGAGTCGGAATAACCGTTTGCGATGGCAGAGAGCGTTTTCATACTGCACGGCGCGACGATCATGCCGTCGGTATAAAACGATCCGCTGGATATCGCCGCCGCCAGATCCTCCGGCAGATAGCAGACATCGGCCAGTGCTTCCGCCGCCGCGCGGTCCATGCCAAGCTCAAGTCGGAGGTTCGTGTCTGCATTGCGGCTCATAACCAGGTGGGTCTCCACATCGGGTATCTCCCGAAGCAGCTCCAGAAGTCTGACACCGATCTGCACACCGTCTGCAGCGCTGATACCAACGATGATTTTCTTCATGTCAGAACGCAAGCCCCATTTTTTCCGGCCGGAACAGCCGCTCATCCATGCACTTGAGCTCGGGGGAGATCTCGGGTACGAAGCCCATCTGGTCAAGGATGTCCTTCTGGAGGTCAACGCCGGGGGCGATCTCGGTGAGGATCATCCTGCGGTCGACCAGACGGAATACCGCGCGTTCGGTTATGAACAGGACCTCCTGATGGGTATCCTGCGCAAACTGCGAGGAGAAGGTGATATGGTCGCACTTGGGGATAAACTTGCCGGGTCTCCCATCGCGGCGGATAACCAGCTTGCCGTCCTCGACACCAATGTCGCACTTTCCGGAGTTGAAGGCAAAGGCAAAGCAGATCTTCGGGGTGTTCTGCGAGATGTTGACAAAGCCGCCGGGGCCGACGCAGCGGCCGGAGAACTTGGAAACATTGACGTTGCCGGTCGCGTCCACTTCTGCGCAGCCGAGCACGGTCATGTCAAGACCGCCGCCGTCGTAGAGACTGAATGTATCCGCAGAGCGGGAAATGGAGTCCGGATTCACGGCCGCGCCGAACAGCGGACCGTCCAGCGGCACGCCGCCGAAAACGCCCGTCTCAAGTGAGAGCGTGACATCCCGGCTGAGGCCTTCCTCGTTCGCGACGTTCGCAACGCTGGCGGGAATGCCGATGCCGAGATTCACAAGCGCGCCCTGTTTGAGCTCCATGGCAGCTCTTCTGGCGATGACCTTCTTATAGCCAAAGGGCAGCGGCGCAACATCGCCCGCGAGTCCGCGGATATCACCAACCATCTCGGGATGATACGCAAGCGCAACATTGCTCTCGCCCTCGGCCTTCACGATATAGTCCACACAGGACTTGTGGATCAGTACATGCCGCGGGTCCAGCGCGCCCGCCTCGCAGATGGAGTTGACCTCCACGATGACGATACCGCCATTGTTATGCACCGCCAGCGCCAGCTCCAGCAAATCGCCGTGAACCGGCTCATTCTGAAGGGAGATGTTGCCCTCGGTATCCGCGTAGCTCGCGTGAAGGATGCAGGCATCAATGTGGAATGCTTTGTAGAAAAGGTAGTCCTTCCCGGAAACGTGGATGAGCTCCACCAGCTCTCTGCCGTCGGCCTTTGCAAGCGCGTTCATCTTGCAGCCGTCCTGACGGGGATCGGCATAGGTGTTGAGACCGACGTGGGTAAGGATGCCGGGGCGCTTGCCGCCGATGGCGTTCATAAGCTGGCCGTACACGCCGAGCGGCATGGAGAAAGCGGCAATTTTGTTTTCACTGCACGCCCTGCCGATCGCCGGGGACATGCGCAGATGGGAGGCGATCAGCGTCTTGATGATGCCCTCGTCCCGGATTTTGGACAGGCCGCAGCCATCCTCAACAAAATCGCCGGGCGCAACGCCGGAAACGATCGTCAGGTCGCGCGGGGTGTTTTGCTCTTTGAACTTTCGGCTCATTGCCTCCATCACACAGTCCGGAGACGCAAAAGCACCGAAGCCGCTGACGCCAAGCGTCATTCCGTCCCGGATCAGGTCGGCAGCTTCAGCAGCTGTAATTATCTTTGCCATTTTTGACCTCCTGCTGTTAGCAAATCAGGCGCAAGCTGCTTTCAGCGGCAGCCTGCGCCCATGGGATACTGTTTTATACGATTTCGATCTCGGAAAGCTTGAGCAGCGTATCATAGCGCGCCTTCGCGTCGCTGATAATGCGCTCGGTAAGCTCGTCCGTAAGGCGATCAAAGCGGTGCTGGCTGTGCAGATACTCAGGAATCGCGTCAAAATCCGTGGGCTTGCGGTTGATGGTGATCTTGCCGCCTTCACGCTCCCAGAGCAGCCACATGCCGCTCTTAATGGCCTTTTTCGCGATCTGAATGGTCTGATCGGTCGGGAACTTCCAGCCGGAGGGGCAGGGGCTCATGACGTGGATGAAGCACGGGCCGTCCTTCGTCGCGGCCTTTGCGACCTTGCGCTTGAAGTCCTTGATGTCGCCGACAGATGCGGTGGCCTGATATACCAGAGGCGTGTGCAGAAGCATAAAGTCGATATTCTTGCTGACTTCCTTCTTGCCGGTCGGCGTAGTTTTGGTGGTTGCACCAAGGGTGGTCGCGCTGGAACGCTGCCCGCCGGTGTTCATATATGCCTCGTTGTTGCAGCAGATATAAATTGCCTTGTGGCCGCGCTCGATCGCGCCGGACAGCGCCTGGAAGCCGATATCAAAGGTGCCGCCATCGCCGGCGTAACCCATGACGTTGACGTCATTTTTGCCCTGGATCTTCAGCGCCTCGGACACGCCGGAGGCAAAAGCGGGCAGGCTCATCAGAACGGTCTGCACGCAGGGGATGCCCCAGCCGGTCTCATCGCCGTTGCCGGTGATGATCGCCGAGCAGCTCGGCGGCGTCATGGTGATGGTCTTGGGGCCGAGCACCTCCAGAGCGGATCTCGCGATGAGCTCCATCGCGCAGCCCTGACAGGTAGTCATTCCTTTGCTTACGAGATCAAGTTCAGGCATTGTACACTACCTCCTCTTCCTTGAGATCGATCCAGATCGGCGCCTCGCAGGGTTCCTGCTTCGCGCCCAGCTCCTCCGCCTTGTCGATGACGTTCTCGACGGTTTGCTCCCAGATGTCGCGTCCGCCGAGGCCGGCGACGAAGCTGTATGCGTTTGCCTTGATGCCGCCGTAATTCATGGCAGCGAGCACTTCCTCATAGAGCGGGCCAAAGCTGCCCATTGCGGAAACGCGGTCGATGACGGCGATGTTCTTTGCGCCCTTGAGTGCTTCGGCAACTTCTTTCGTCGGGAAGGGACGGAATGCGACCACGCGGCAGATGCCGACCTTGCGGCCCGCTGCGCGCATTTCCTTGACGACGTGCTTCACGGTGCCGGACATGGAGCCCATGCACAGGACGACCGTGTCTGCGCCCTCAACGTGGTCGCACATGATGCGGCCGTACTTTCTGCCGAACAGCTCGCCGAACTCCTCAAAGCGCTCGTCCATCACGCCTGCGGCTGCGCGCATGCCGAGATCCTGAGAGCGCTTGATCTCCGTGAAGATTGCGGGGGAAGTCAGGTTGTTCATGGCATAGGGCAGATCGGTATCCAGGTGTGCGTTCACGGGCTTGAATTCTTTTACGAAGCGCTCTGCCTCCTCCTCGGTCGGGACGTTGACAGGCTCGGTCAGGTGCGAGCAGAAGAAGCCGTCGATGTCGACCATGGTCGGGATGAGCACGCGCTCGTCCTCACTGACGCGGTAGGCGATCATCGTGAAGTCAAGCGCCTCCTGAGGATCTTTTGCGAAGATCTGGATCCAGCCCTGATCGCGCTGCGTCATGATATCAGAGTGGTCGCACCAAAGTGCCATGGGGCCGGGGATGGCGCGGCTGACGACCGCCATGACCGCGGGCAGTCTGGATGCGGAGCAGGTGCCGGTCAGCTCGTGCATGAGCGCCAGACCGTGGGATGCGCTGGCGGTGAAGGTGCGCACGCCGGTGGAGGCGGCGCCGACCACAGCGCTGATTGCAGAGTGCTCAGACTCGGCAGTGATATAAGTTGCTGCATACTCCTTCTTGTCGATCAGAGACGCAATGGTCTCGACGATCGGCGTCTGCGGCGTGATCGGATACGCGGCGACGAGCTGAACCTTGGAGCGCATAACGCCGTGGGCAATAGCGGCGTTGCCGTCAAGAGCCTTGATAACACCCATAATTATTTGCCCTCCTTTACGCAGTCAGCTTCCAGCACAAAATCGATGGCCTTTTTCGGGCACTCGGCGGTGCAGATGCCGCAGCCCTTGCAGTATGTATAATCGATGACCATCTTGTTGTCGATTTTTTCAATAACGCCGCACGGGCAGTATTCCGCGCAGATGCCGCACTTAACGCAGTCGTCGTGGCGGATGACCGGACGATGATAGCGCCATGTGCCGGTGGGCACATCGGAGATTTTCACGGACATGGGGCCGATCAGCCGAGGCATGCCCTCAAGCATTTTCATACGCTGCTGCACAAGCTTTTGCATTATTTTCACCAGCCTTTCCCGGAATTTTGATTTTGATCGCCTGCAGAAGGCTTTCAATAGAGACGCAGCCCGTCGCCTTTGCCAGCGCGCCGAGCATTGCCACATTGGGCGGAACCTCGCCGAGAATCTCATGTGTCAGCTTGTCCGCGTCAATGCTGCACACTTTGGCAAAAACGTCCTCGTACACCGGCGCGGGAGAGTTGACGACGAGGATGCATCCGGGGCGGATGCCCTCCGTGATATCAATGCCGACCTCTTCGAGGCTGGTGTCAAAGCAGATGACGCAGTTCGGGCGATAGACATAGCTCTTCACCTCGATCGGTTCATCAGAGATGCGGCCGTAGGTATAAATCGGAGCGCCCTTGCGTTCCTGCCCATACGAGGGGATCGCCTGAGCAAACTTGCCTTCAATAATGGCGGCATTGGTCAGGATCTTTGCCGCAGTGACTGCGCCCTGACCGCCTCGGGAATAGAATCTGAATTCCCACATAACCGTAGTTCCTCCTTTAATCGTGGATGCCTTTTGTCTTATTCTGAATATCTTGCAAGATAGGCGGTCGTCTTGTATTGGTGTACGAGAAGTTCAAAATGCACACCTCTGACGCCATCTATCGTATATATATTTTCTTCCAGATATTTTGACACCTTGTCAACGCTGTCGATGTATGCATGCACATGCAGCCCGGTAGAGCCGGTGTGCTGGGAGACGATTGCGATCTCGTTGAGCTTCATGAGCTCCTTAGCAACATCGTTGATCTTCATCGGCTCCGCTTCGATGTCCATATAGACACTTGCAAACTTCTCGTAAGCCTTTGCGTCGATGATTGCCGTGAAGCCGCGGATAATGCCGCTGTCCTGCATGTTTTTGATGCGTTCGCGCACGGCTGAACGCGACAGATTCACCTGATCTGCCAGATCTGAGAACGTGATCCTTCCGTCCTTCTGAAGGATGTCCAGGATCCTGTAATCCGCTTCGTCAAGTATCGCCATATCTGTTTGTCCCTTCACTTTTTATTTCTTCCGCCGGGCGGTTGGACGCCCGGCGGAAGGATCGGTTAGAGAATGCTGTCAGCCGAGCGCGCCGGTAGCGGCGATCACTGCAGTCCAGAGCGAGGAAACAAGAATGTAGCCAATGGTGATGAGAATGCCGGAACTCATCATATCCTTGATCTTCCAGTAACCGCCGGAGTAGGTGGTAAAGCAGGTCGGATCGATCGGGACGAGCAGCAGCATGCTGGTGGACATGCAGACGGGCAGGCAGACAACGATCGGGTTGAGGCCGAGGGTGACCGCCAGCGCGCCGACAACGGGCAGGCAAAGACCGGCCAGAGAGACGCCCTGAGGCATCGGATAATGGCCAACAGCCATCATGACATTGATCACAAGGAGCAGCACGATCAGGCCCATGCCGGCGACCTTGGACAGGAAGAGGTTCGAGAGGATGCCGCTGAGCCAGGCACCGGTGCCGAGGTTTGCAACAACGGTTGCAAGCGCAGTGGCAGCGCCGCAGATCAGGAACGCAGACCAGTCGATCTTGGTGCTGGCCTCTTTCCAGTTGACCAGATTCATGCCGGGCAGGGACATGATAAAGATGCCGCCCCATGCCGTCATGTACATATCAATACCGGTCTGCTTGGGGATGAACCACAGCACGACCATGATTGCAAAAACGATCGTAAACTTCAGCTCGTCGCCCTTGAGCGGTCCCACATTCTTGCGGTCCTCTTTCAGAGAGTCAAGACCTTTCACAATGTCGATCTCGGGCTTGTACAGCCAGCAGAGAATGAGCCATGCAAGCACGATGCTGACCAATGCCACCGGCACACCGACGAGAGACCACTGACCAAAGCTGATCTCAACGTCGCAGATGTTCTTGAGCAGGGACATGGTCACGGCGTTCATGCCGCTGCCTGCGGGTGTGCCGATGCCGCCGATGGCAGCGCCGACCGGAATACCAAGCATGATGGCTTTGCCGAATTTGGACTTGCCCGGCTCACAGCCGTTTTGCTCAAGAATCGGTGCGCATAGGCCGAAGAACACCAGCGCGGTGGGAATGTCCGCAAGGAACATGGAGACGACGCAGGTGCCCATCATGACTGCCAGCAGCACCGCCTTGGCTTTATTCCCGAACATCGGCAAAACGTAAAGTGAAATTCTGCGGCCCAGGCCAACCTTGGTAAAGATCTGGCCGATGACCATCGCCGCAAGCAGAAAGAACGGGCCGGTAGAAGCGAAGTTTGCGAGGATGTTGGCCTCTTTTTCAAAGCCGACCCATGCGCCGAAAAACAGCACAAATACCGCTGTAACAGCCATGGGGACTGCCTCTGTCAGCCACAGCAGAACTGCAACGAACAGAACCAGGAAGCCGTCCCAGCCGGCCTGATCCAGTCCGCTGGGAACGAAGTTGCGCAGAATGAAGAAGCCGCCGAAGATCAGGATGAGGTATAGCCATTTTTTGACCTTATCGTTTTTCATTCTATAAATCTCTCCTTTTTCTTTTTTTGGTTTTCGCCCGGTAATCTTTCTCCTTGTGTCAAAAGCATATCATAGTGCCTGTTGGCATTGTGGGGCATTTCCGCCGTTTTCGTTGCCAAAACGGTGGTTGTGCAGTTTTCTGCTTTTTACACAATATACGAAAAATTTTTTGTGCCATTTGCACATTAAAAAACGTGCAATCCGACCAAATGTGAAAAAGAAAAGGAGCGAAACAGGCTTTCTGTCTTTCAACGCATCCCGTTTCGCTCTATTATCGTTGCTTTTCCGCCGTTTTGTCAATCAAAAGACTCCAATATGTGCACAAGCATTTCGTCACTTGCCTGCACGATCTCTGCGATGTCCTGTTTGGACACGCCGTCAAAATGAATCCCGCCCACCACACATACGGTCGTGTTCAGTCTTTGCGCCAGTGCCTGCGCAAATTTGTCGCTAATGACATCGTCGCGATGTGCTGGCAGCAGTATTTTTTCAAGCCGGGGCTCGCCGCCGCACATCCGGCACACCGAAACACTGCCGATATGTGCGGCGTCCCCGCCTGTCACGGTGACAAGCAGGTCTTTCCCTTGCCATGTAAGCCGGGCCTCGATCGTCCTCCCGAGCACGTCCCTCTTTATTATATTGTTCATAAGATCTCCTCTCACGATCGCATACGCATAGAACCCCTATGCAGGACCAACGGCCGGCTTTTTCAAATCCATGCATTCATTTTTAATGTGACCTGTCCGTGCGCAGCCGGCTGTTCATAAATTCAGGTTTTGACAGATTGTATCATGTGTGTATCGGGTATTCAAGTGATCAACAGATAAAATGATGCTCCGCACCACGCATCCGACCGGAAAACCATATTTTGAGGATTTGTCATCTCCTGCGCTTGCACCCTTTGCTTGACATTGCTGCGGCTGTTTGCTAAACTGCTAAAGCGACTCGCTCGCAAAAACAGCAAAAGGAAAGAGAAGAAGAAAGAAATGAAACTCGTCAAAGCCTACAACAGCGTCAGCCTCGTGCTGCGCATCGTCATCGGCATGGCCATCGGCACGGCGCTCGCCCTGCTGATCCCCAACGCCGCCGTGACCGCTCCCGGCATCGGCATCCTCGGCAAACTGTTCGTCGGCGCGCTCAAGGCGATCGCCCCGCTGCTCGTGTTCGTGCTCATCATCAGCGCGCTCGCCCAGTCCAAGGAGAAAATGGGCAAGCAGTTCGGCACCGTCATCGTGCTCTACCTCGTGTCCACGTTCCTTGCGGCCGCCATCGCCGTGGCTGCAAGCTACCTCTTCCCCGTGACCATCACGCTGACCGAGGCCGCTTCCGACAGCGCGCCCGAGAGCTTCGCGGAGATCTTCACGAACCTGCTGACCAACATCGTCTCCAATCCCATCGGCTCGATCGTCAGCGGCAACTTCCTCGGCATCCTGTTCTGGGCCATCGTGCTCGGCTTCGCGTTCAAGGGCGCTGCGGATTCGACCAAGCGCTTCCTCGCCGACGCCTCCGAGGCCGTCACGAAGGCGGTGCGCTTCGTCATCAATCTTGCCCCCTTCGGCATTCTTGGCCTCGTGTTCACGGCTGTGTCCACGAGCGGTCTGGCCATCTTCACCGAGTACGGCAAGCTGCTGCTCCTGCTCGTGGGCTGCATGCTGTTCTCGGCGCTCGTCGTCAACCCCGTCATGGCCTTTGTCGCCATGCGCAAGAACCCATATCCGCTGGTGTTCAAATGCCTCAAGGAGAGCGGCGTGACCGCCTTCTTCACGCGCTCGTCCGCCGCGAACATCCCCGTGAACATGTCCCTGTGTGAGAGCCTCGGTCTGGATAAGGAGTTCTACTCCGTGTCCATCCCGCTCGGCGCGACCATCAACATGGCCGGCGCCGCCGTCACGATCACGATCATGGCGCTCGCCGCGGTGCACACGCTCGGCATCACCGTGCAGCTGCCCGTTGCGATCATCCTGTCGGTCATGGCGGCGCTCGGCGCGTGCGGCGCGTCCGGCGTTGCGGGCGGCTCGCTGCTGCTCATCCCCATGGCCTGCTCCCTGTTCGGCATCTCCAACGATGTCGCCATGCAGGTCGTCGGCGTCGGTTTCATCATCGGCGTCATTCAGGACTCGCTCGAAACTGCCATCAACTCCTCGTCCGATGCGCTGTTTACCGCCGTCGCGGAGTTCAAGCAGTGGCGCAAGGCCGGCAAGGAAATCAGGTTCTGAGCAAATCTATCTGCCAGAATCAGAGCCCCATCGCTTTTGCGATGGGGCTCTTACCGTTTTCCGGCTGCAGAAAATATACCGCAGCGAAAAACTTGATTGCGCTTTGTTTTTGTTGTAATATTGTAATATAATACTCTCAAATATCTCAGCCAAAACACAAATCGGAGAAAATCATGAGCTTTGACAAAATCAACGCGCTATCCGTCCGCGAGACGTTCGTCCGCGAGATCGAAAATAAAATTCTTTCCGGTGAATTGAAGCCCGGAGACAAGCTCCCGCCGGCGCGCGAGCTCTGCAGGATCATGGGCGTCAGCCTGACCGTCGTTAACGCAGGCATCAGTGAGCTTGCGGGAAAGGGCTTTGTCAATGTGAAGCCGCGACACGGCACCTACGTCGCCGACTACATCGCGAACGGCAACACGGAAACATTTTTTGCGATCATCCGCTATAACGGCGGCAAGATCAACGCGCATGAATTTCGCTCCTTCACCGAGAGCCGGGTTGCGCTCGACCCGCTGATTGCGGAGCTGGTCATCCAGCGCGCCTCCGATGCGGAGATCGCTGAGCTCGGAAAAATTCTTCAAGCGGTGAAAGAACCGCACGCGCTGCATGAGACCTGCGGCCTGATCACCGACTTTTATCACAAGATGTATATCATCAGTCAAAACTCTTTCTGTGCGCTGCTCTATAACTCCACCATTTCGCCGCAGATCGGCATGTACGAAATGTTCATCGAGAAAAACGGCCTGCAGGTCGTAATCGACAACATGGAAGCAGAGTATCGCTGCCTTGCCGCGCGGGATATCAACGGCGCTCGTATGCACGCGCGCAACGGTCAGCTCAGTGCGATTGAAGGCCCATATTCGATGGTCTGACCAGAAAGTCACGTCGCTGCCGGGAAAAATCCCGGCGGCGGCTTTTTTATGGGAATGTATCTTGACAAGAAAATAACCAGATGCTATTCTTATGGTGACCACTTCACCAAGTCACAAGTGCAAAGAGAGGAGTAAACACATGAGGGAACGGATTGTCAAGCTTGCCAAACACATCACCGACTGTATGGACGTCACGCTGGGAAAAACCAAAATGGATGAGACTCGCCCGGAGTACTGGATGCTCGATGAGATCCTCACGGACGAGATGGCTGAGCTGATGCTCAAAATGAAGGTGCGCAAGCCATATACGCCGCAGGAGATTGCCAAAAAGCTCGGATGGGAGCAGACGCGCGTGGAGCAGCTGCTCGAAGAGCTTGCGCACATCGGTATCGTGGAATATAACTGGCACAACGCCGATCGCCACAAGCAGTACTTCGTTCCGGTTTTCGTTGTCGGCAGCTCAGAAAACATGGTCTACAACAAAGAACTGATGCAGCGGATGCCCGAAAAGGTCGGCGAGTTTTCCTATCAGATGAGCTACCTGCCCATGGAAAGCATTTCGCACATGGTGCCTCCGGGCGGCGGCGGTTTGGGCTTTCATGTGATCCCGGTCGAAAAGGCGATCCCGAAAGAGAGTCAGGCGCTGGATATGGAGCACCTCTCCTACTGGCTGAATCGCTACAAGGAGCGGGATCAGTTTGCCATCGCGCCCTGCCAGTGCCGCAAGGCAATGGTGACCCGCGGCGAAGGCTGCGGCGAGCTGGAGGACAATGTCTGCATCCTCGTCGGAGATTACGCGCAGTATCTTTGGGAGACGGATAAGGACGTTCGGCGGGCATCTTACGATGAGGTCGTGGCACTGCTCGAGCGCTGCGAGGAAAACGGCTATATGCACCAGATCACAAACGGAGATGGCCCGGATGAGATCTTCGGCATCTGCAACTGCACGGTCGGCTCCTGCTTCGGTCTGCGCTGCTCGCAGCTGTTTAACAATCCCAATTGCTCCGCCTCCGCTTACCGGGCGCGCGTCACGCCTGAAAACTGCGTTGCGTGCGGCAAGTGTGTGGAGATCTGCCCCACAGGCGCGGCGAAGCTCGGCCAGAAGCTCTGCACGCACGAAGGGCCGATCCAATACCCCACAGTGACACTCCCGGACGAGACGCTGGACTGGGGTAAAAAGAACTGGAACTACAACTACCGCGAGGACAACCAGATCCAGTGCTATGACACCGGCACAGCCCCGTGCAAAACCGCGTGCCCCGCGCACATCGCGATTCAGGGCTACGTAAAGATGGCCGCTGAGGGCAGATATGACGAGGCGCTCCAGCTCATCAAGCAGGACAACCCGTTTCCCGCCGTGTGCGGCTCGATCTGCAATAAGCGCTGCGAAAACGCCTGCACCTGCGGAACCGTTGACGATCCGGTTTCGATCGATGCCATCAAGAAATTCATCGCGTCCCGGGAGCTGAATGCGGAGCATCGGTACATCCCCAAGAAAATCCGCCACAAAGGCGACGAGGAAGACTACACGCAGAAGATCGCCATCATCGGTGCCGGCCCGTCCGGCCTGAGCTGTGCCTACTTCCTTGCAGGCATGAGCTACCCCGTCACCGTTTTCGACAAAGACCCCATCCCCGGCGGTATGCTCACAAAAGGGATTCCCTCGTTCCGGCTGGAAAAAGACGTGGTACACGCGGAGATCGACGTGCTCAAGGCCATGGGTGTCGAGTTCCGGTGCGGTATTGAGGTCGGCAAGGACGTCACCATTCCGGAGCTGCGCGCGCAGGGGTACAAAGCGTTCTACCTCGCCATCGGTCTGCAGAAAGCTATCCGCCTGAATATCGAAGGCGAGACGCTCGGCGGGGTCATCGGCGGCATCGACTTCCTGCGCAGTGTCAACAGGGGCGAAACCACGGCCATTCATGGCGACACGGTCGTCATCGGCGGCGGCAATGCAGCCGTCGACGTAGGCCGCGCAGCCACCCGCCTTGGCGACGGCAAGGTCATGCTCTACTGCCTGGAAAGTGACGCGGAAATGCCAACCGTTCCTGACGAGAAGAATGAAGCGCTCGCAGAGGGCGTTGAAATCCACAACTGCTGGGGGCCCAAACGCATCCTCGGCGAAAACGGAAAGGTCACGGGCGTCGAGTTCATGCGCTGTCTCTCCGTGCGGGATGAAAATGGGCGTTTCGCGCCAAAGTACGATGAAAGCAACACCATCCTTGTGCCCTGCGCCAATGTGTATGTCTCCATCGGCCAGTGTGCCGACTTTGGCAGCGTCCTTGAGGGCACGAAGGTCGAAACCGTCAACGGCCGCCTGCTTAAGACGGCAGAGATCACCTGGCAGACCACCGAGGCGGACATTTTCGGCGGCGGTGACATTGCCACCGGCCCGCAGTATACCATCGACGCGATTGCAAACGGCCGTGAGGGCGCAACCAGCATCCACCGCTTTGTACATCCCGGTCACAGCCTGACGATCGCGCGCAACCTGCGCAATTTCAAAGCGCTGGACAAAGAGAATATCGTCATCCCCACCGAGAAGCTCCATGTGCCGCAGCGGCAGTTCAACGAAAACGACGAGAGCAAAACCGGAACCATGCATGATAACCGCGTCGGGCTCACCGAAGAGCAAGTCCGGCTGGAAGCGTCCCGCTGCCTGAGCTGCGGCAGAACGGTGGTAGATGAAAAGAAATGCATCGGCTGCGGCCTCTGCACCACGCGCTGCAAATTCGATGCGATCCATCTCAACCGCACGCATCCCGAGTTTGCCAACTACATCAACGGCGACGACGCCAAGAAGGCCGTGCTCAAGCACGGAATCCAGCGCGCTGCAAAGCTGACCATCAAGCGCCTGACCGGTGCGAAATAAGGCAAGGCCATGCACGAAATGGGAACCATTTTGTACGTCATCCGCACGGTCAATGACGTGTGTGCGCAAAACGCACTCACAAAGGTCGCGTCGGTCACGCTGGAAATCGGCGAGGTCAGCGGTATCCTGCCGGAATATCTCCAAAAGTTCTGGCAGTGGGCCGTGCAGAAAGAGCCATATCTCCGCGATGCGCAGCTGCTCATCAAAACGCGCAAAGCCGTCACGCGCTGCGGCGGCTGCGGCCGGACTTACGAGACTGTGAAATACGCCAAAGTCTGTCCACACTGCGGCAGTGAGAACACCTGGCTCGAGACCGGCAACGAATATATCATCCAAGAAATTTCCGCCTGTTGACCGTCCTGTGCGACGCGCAGGCAGCCCCATACGTTAAAAATGCTTTCCAGATGTACATCCTTCATTCAGAATACATTCTTCCCCGAAACAATCCCGCGCTATGTTCGTCCCGCTCTATGCGCCCCCATGTCTGGCCTGGCAAGCATTTTTATATCCCCCCTGAAAACGGCCGGTGCCAAAAGGCACCGGTCGTTGCCGGGGGCGCACCCGCTTTCTCGTCCGCGACGGCTTACTGCCCTGACGCCGAGTGCACTTTCCGTCTCATCCACAAGAAACGGCGCCGGATTTTATGAAAGCTCCGGCGATTTTCTTGACTTTTCACTGTAATCCTTTAAAATGTAGCCGCGGTGCACACGCTCGGCATCACCGTGCAGCTGCCCGTCGCGATCATCCTGTCGGTCATGGCGGCGCTCGGCGCGTGCGGCGCGTCCGGCGTTGCGGGCGGCTCGCTGCTGCTCATCCCCATGGCCTGCTCCCTGTTCGGCATCTCCAACGATGTCGCCATGCAGGTCGTCGGCGTCGGTTTCATCATCGGCGTCATTCAGGACTCGCTCGAAACTGCCATCAACTCCTCGTCCGATGCGCTGTTCACCGCCGTCGCGGAGTTCAAGCAGTGGCGCAAAAACGGCAAGGAGATCAAGTTCTGAGCCGTCAGACCCATATGTCCCAAAGCCCGACCGGGAAACCGGCCGGGCTTTTTTGCGCTGCGGCGCAAAACTGCGCGTCCGTTCTCCGGCGCATCCTCCGGCGCGATGCCCGCTGCGCGCGTTGCGGCGCAAAAATTTTCGCACCGCAGCGCATATCCGCGCGCGGTTTCGCCGACAATAACCGGGAAGCAAATCCCGAACTTGCGCCTTTGGAGGAATGGATATGTACAAAAAGGACTTTATCGACACCAACGACTTCTCCCGGCAGGAGCTGCTGGACATCATCGAGCTGTCGCTGGCCATCAAGCGCGCCATCGCGCAGGGGTATTATCCCCCGCTGATGAAAAACCAAAACCTCGGCATGATCTTCCAGCAGTCGAGCACCCGCACGCGCGTGTCGTTCGAGACGGCCATGAGCCAGCTCGGCGGTCACGCGCAGTACCTCGGTCCGGGCATGATCCAGCTCGGCGGTCACGAGACCATCGGCGATACGGGCAAGGTGCTCTCGCGGCTGGTCGATGTGGTCATGGCGCGCGTTATCGAGCACCGCACGGTCGTGGAGCTTGCCGAGGCGTGCACGATCCCGGTCATCAACGGCATGAGCGACTATAACCACCCCACGCAGGAGATCGGCGACCTGTGCACGATCTGCGAGCACCTGCCGGCGGGCAAGCGGCTCGAAGACTGCAAGGTCGTCTTTGTCGGCGACGGTACGCAGGTGTGCGCATCGCTCGGCTTCATCACGACGAAGCTCGGCATGCACTTTGTGCACTACGGTCCGGAGGGGCATCAGCTGGGCGCCGGGCACAAGAAGATTCTGGAGGACAACTGCAAGCTCTCCGGCGGCACATGGGCGGTCACGGACGAGCGTGACGCCGTGCGCGGCGCGGACTTTATCTACACCGACGTCTGGTACGGCCTGTATGAAAACGAGATGCCCAAGGACGAGCGCGTGCGCGTCTTTGCGGATTTTCAGGTCAACCGCGAGCTCATGCAGCTCGGCGCGCTCGGCTGCAAGTTCCTGCACTGTCTGCCCGCCACGCGCGGCGAGGACGTGACCGATGAGGTCGCCGATTCCGCCGCCTCCCTCTGCTGGGAGCAGGCCGGAAACCGCCTGACGGCGATGCGCGGGCTGCTCGTATACTTCACGCGCTGCCGCCGCAGCCCGTCGGAGCTGGCGCTGGCCGCGGCACGCGAGGAGCTCGACACGTTTCTGGCCGCGCGGCTCGGCGGCTGCTGACCGACGGATAAAGGAGCGGACGAATGGACGAACGCAAAAAGTTCCGCCTCGCGGACGTCATCCTCTCGGTCATCTGCGTCGTGTTCGTGGCCGAGGCCGCCGCGCCCGTCGCCTCCATCGGCAACAGCCAGTATTTCTGGTGGCTGTTCATGATGGTCGCCTTCCTGCTGCCCTACGGCATGATCTCGTCCGAGCTCGGCACGACGTATCCCGGCGACGGCGGGCTCTACGACTGGATCCACAAGGCGTTTCCGGAGACGAAGTGGGGCGCGCGCGCCTCGTGGTATTACTGGATCAACTTCCCGCTGTGGATGGCCTCGCTCGCGGTCGTGTGTCCGGAGCTGCTGGGCGTGCTCACGGGGCTGCGCTTCGGCTGGGGCGCGAAGCTGCTCATCGAGCTCGCCTTCATCTGGATCGTCACGTGGATCGCCTGCTACCCTGTGTGCGACAGCATCCTCATCCTCAACATCAGCGCCGCCATCAAGATGCTCCTCGCGCTGACGGTGGGCGTGCTCGGCATCGTCTACGTTGTGAAAAACGGCTTTGTCAACGACATGGCCTTCCGCACGTTTCTGCCGGGCTTTGACCTGCACAGCCTGTCGTATATCTCGGTCATCATCTTCAACTTCCTCGGCTTCGAGGTCGTGTGCACCTACGCCGACAATATGCGCGATCCCAAGCGGCAGATCCCGCAGGCCATCGTGAGCGGCGGCATCGTCATCGCGCTCATCTACCTGTTTTCGGCCTTCGGCATCGGCGCCGCCATCCCCACGCAGGAGATCAGCGAGGATTCGGGGCTCATCGATGCGGTCTCACTCATGACCGGGCGCACGAGCGGCTGGTTCGTCGGCGCGGTGGCGCTGCTGTTTCTCATCACGCTCTTCGGCAACATGATCTCGTGGTCGATGGGCGTCAACGCCACCGCCGCCTACGCCGCCGCGCGCGGCGATATGCCCGCGGTCTTTTCCCGCCGCTGGGCGAAAAACGATATGCCCGTCGGCGCGGCGCTCACGAGCGGCGTCGTTGCGAGCGCGGTGTGCATCCTCGGCGTCATCATCGAGCTGCTGTCTCCCGCGTCGTCGCTGTTCTGGAGCTTTTTCGCGCTCAACCTCGTCATGCTGCTGCTGAGCTATGTGCCGGTGTTTCCGGCGTTTTTGCGCCTGCGGGCGCGCGACCCGGATGCCGAGCGGCCGTTTCGCGTGCCGGGCGGGCGCGGGCTGCTGCGCGTGCTGGCCTATGTGCCCATGGCGCTGATCCTCATCTCAATCTTTTTCACGGCCGTGCCGCTGTCCATGGACAGCGAAACGCTCTCGCACTACCTGCCGATCACGGTCGGCTCGCTCGTCAGCATCGCCATCGGCGAGGTGCTCATCGCGGCGCGTGCGCGCCGCCATCCTTAGGAGGAGATACTATGGCAAAACGAATCATCGGCTCGACGCCCAAGCGCGACGGCTACCGGATGCCCGCGGAATTCGAGCCGCAGTCCGGCGTGTGGATGCTCTGGCCGGAGCGCAACGACAACTGGCGCGACGGCGCCAAGCCCGCGCAGCGGGCGTTTCTGGACGTGGCGGAGGCCATCTTGCAGTTTGAACCCGTGACGGTCTGCGTCAGCGCGGCGCAGTACCAGAACGCGCGCGAGCGCCTGCCGCGCGCCGTGCGCGTCGTCGAGATGGCGAGCAACGACGCGTGGATCCGCGACTGCGGGCCGACGTTTCTCGTCAACGACCGCGGCGGCCTGCGCGCCGTGGACTGGACGTTCAACGCCTGGGGCGGTCTGGTTGACGGGCTCTATTTTCCGTGGGATCTCGACGATCAGGTCGCGCAGAAGGTCTGTGAGCTCGAGCGCGTCGATTCCTACCGCACCGAGGGCTTCGTGCTCGAGGGCGGGTCGATCCATGTCGACGGCGAGGGCACGGTGCTCACGACCGAGATGTGCCTGCTGTCCGAGGGGCGCAACCCCTCCATGGACCGCGGCGCGATCGAGCATATGCTCTGCGACTATCTCGGCTGCGAGAAGGTCCTCTGGCTGCGCGACGGCATCGACCCCGACGAGACCAACGGCCACATCGACGACGTGGCCTGCTTCATCCGTCCGGGCGAGGTCGCGTGCATCTGGACGGACGACCCGCAAAACCCGTTTTACCAGCCGGCGCGCGACGCCTACGACACGCTCTCGCAGGCGACGGATGCCCGCGGCCGCCGCCTGAAGGTGCACAAGCTCTGCCTGACGCAGCGGCCGTGCCTGCTCGAGGGCGCGGCGACGATCGACGCCGTGGAGGGCACCATCCCGCGCGCGGACGGCGAGGTCGCCATCGCGTCGTATATGAACTTCCTCATCGTCAACGGCGGCATCATCCTGCCGCAGTACGGCGATGAAAACGACGCGCTTGCCGTGCAGCAGGTGCAGGCCATGTTCCCCGAGCGGCGCGTGGTCGGCGTGCAGACGCGCGAGGTCGCCTTCGGCGGCGGGAACATCCACTGCATCACGCAGCAGCAGCCCGCGCCGCAGCGCAGGTGACGCCATGGCAAGGATCGTCATTGCGCTCGGCGGCAACGCGCTCGGCAATACGCCTGCCGAGCAGCGCGCGCGTGTGGCCGCCGCCTGCCCGGCGCTCGTCGGGCTCATCCATCAGGGACACGAGATCATCGTCAGCCACGGCAACGGCCCGCAGGTCGGCATGATCCAGACGGCGTTCGACGCCGCCGCGAAAACGAACCCCGCCGTTGCGCCCATGCCGCTGCCGGAGTGCACGGCCATGAGTCAGGGCTATATCGGCTATCATCTGCAGCAGGGGCTGCGCCGTGCGCTGCGTGCGCAGGGCATGCCGTGGCAGGTGGCGACGGTCGTCACGCAGGTCGTCGTTGACCCGGACGACCCCGCCTTTCAGACGCCGACAAAGCCCATCGGCGCGTTTTACGATGCGGCCGCGGCACAGCGGATGCTCAGCCGCGATCCCAAGCTGCGTATGCAGGAGGATTCCGGGCGCGGCTGGCGGCGCGTCGTCGCCTCGCCGAAGCCGGTGGACATCGTCGAGCGGCGCTCGATCCTGAACCTGCTCGACAATGAGTATATCGTCATCGCCTGCGGCGGCGGCGGTGTGCCGGTCGCGCGCGACGCGCACGGGGATTATTATGGAGTCGACGCCGTCATCGACAAGGACTTTGCCAGTGCCTGTCTGGCCGAGGCCGTGGGCGCGGACTATCTGTTCATCCTTACGGCGGTCGACCACGTCTGCCTGAATTTCGGCACGCCGGAGCAGCGCGCGCTTGACGTGCTGCACGCCGACGACGCGGAGCGCTACCTGCGCGAGGGGCAGTTCGGCGCGGGCTCGATGCAGCCGAAGGTCGCCGCCGCCGTGCAGTTTGTGCGCAGCGGCTGGCGGCGGCGCGCCGTCATCGCCTCGCTCGCGCAGGCACCGGCCGCCATGCGCGGCGAGAGCGGCACGCGCATCGTGCCGTAACAGGCGAAAAAAGCAGCAAAAGCCGGCCTTTCCCACAAGGGGAAAGGCCGGCGTTTTTTCGTGCCTTTTCAGACGTGCACGATGTAGTTTTCCTTGCGCGGGGCGGCCTCGGGCGCGGGAACGGCGGCGTAGCCGAGCGCGATCGCGCCGACGCCGCGCAGCGTCTCCGGCAGACCCCAGTCGCGCAGCAGCGCCTTGCCGTCCGGACTGTCGAAGATCTCGCGCTCGCGGTTGACCCATACGGAGCCGAGCCCCTCGGCGTGCGCGGCCAGCATGAGGTTTTCGAGCACGCAGCTGCCGTCGGCCATGTAGTTCGCGCTCCCGCCGTCGCCGAGCACGACCACGATCACCGGCGCGCCGTAGTAGGGGTCGACATCCTTGCCGATCACGGCGGCGTTGAGCTCCGTGAGCCGGTCGCGGTAAGCCTTCGTCTCCACGGCGACGATCGTCGCCGACTGCTCGCCCATGGCGGACGGGGCATAGGTGCCGGCCTCGAGCACGCGCGCGAGCACGTCCGCGGGCACGGTGTCCGGCCTGTAGGCGCGGATGCTGCGCCGGGTGCGGATCAGGGTCAGAAAATCGTTTGCCATACGATGACCTCCGTTCGGATTTGTTACGGACAGTATATCACAAATCGCGCGCGTGTGGTATACTGTGGGCAAATCTCCGGTTTTTCGGCCGGTTTGGCAGAAAGGAGCGCTCACATGATCTTTCATATCACGCGCCTTATCCTGTGGCTGCTCCCGTCGGCGGTGGGCGTGCACGGGATCCGCGCATCGGCCTGCAGGCGAAAGCGGCTCTGCTGCGCGTTGTGCGTGCTTTTCTTCTTGCTGCTCGCTTCGCTTTCCGCTGTGCTCCCGGTTGAAAATCTCTTTTTGCACTTCCGGACGCCGGAGCGCGCGTTTGCATATCAGCACATGGGGAAAATTGAGCACATTCTCTATGGCGAGGACTCCTGCTTCGTGCTGTATAAGAACGAAAATGGCGCGGACAGCGACTGCATCCTGCCGAAAACAGCCGCGGGCTATCTACTCTCGACCCGTTGGACGAAGCAGGGGATCGTGCGCACGCCGATCACGTCTAGTTCGTTTCTGCGGGCAGAGGTATATCAGGCCAGGGGCACGCAGGACTTTTATATTTATTGCGAGAAGTTCCCGCCGGAGGCGCTGGAGGATATCCGCTTGTTTCGTGCATCCGGCGAGCCGGTCGATGCGGATGTCTATCTGCCGGACGTTCCCGGTTATGCGTATATCTACGTGAATGGATTCTCTGCCGGAGATTATCTGGTGGCCGGCGGGGAAAAGCTGACGCTTGAAGGTTGGCACTCGCTCACGGCGCCGGAAAAGAGTGCGGCCGCATCGTGACGGCGCGGCGACCCGGAATATATAGAAACGCACCGGCCGGTTTAAACAGAAAACCAGCCGGTGCGTTTTTCTACGGCGGCGTGTGCGCCTGGGACGGGCCCTGTCAAAACACCATTTGCGTACGATGCCGTCCGTGCGAAATTTGTTACAAATCGTATACCATATCTGGCGCCGATGTGCTATAATATTCAATTGACTCTAACCATTGACTTTTAGCTTTTTGACTACCTGCCGGCGCGCGAAAGGAGTTTCCCCAACCATGCAGAAGATCGCAGCTTTCATCGTCAAAAAACGCAAGCTATTGCTTGTTGTCATGCTGGCTCTGGCGGTGGTCTGTGCGGCGCTGATGCCCTTCGTCGGCATCAACACGGATATGACCAAGTATCTGCCGAACAGCTCGCAGATGAAGATCGGCATGGATCACATGAACGAGGCGTTCCCGGATGCGGTGCAGACGTATACCATCCGCGTCATGTTCCGCGGGCTGGATGCGCGTGAAAAGCTCGCCATCCGCGAGCAGCTTGCCGAGATCCCGAACGTGCAGAGCGTCGCCTACGAGCCGGACAGCAGCGATTATAACCGCGATGATGCCACGCTCTACAAACTCTCGACGCTCTATGACTACAATTCCGACGAGGAGGCGCAGATCGAGCGCGACGTGGCCGCGCGCTTTGCCGGCTATGATGTGGCCGTGCGCAGCGACGATACCTCGACGCCGAGCATCCCGCCGATCGTGTTCATCCTCTCGATCGTGCTTGTGACGACGATCCTGCTCATCGCCTGCCCGTCATATTTTGAGCCGGTGCTGTTTCTGCTGACGATCGGCGTGGCGGTGCTGCTCAACCAGGGCACGAATATCTTCCTCGGCGAGACGTCGGACGTCACGGCGAGCATCTCGGCCATTTTGCAGCTTGCGCTTTCGATGGACTACTCCATCATCCTCATGAACCGCTACCGGCAGGAGCTGGCCAAGGGCGACGACCGCGAGAGCGCCATGACGCACGCGCTCACGGCGGCCTTCGGCTCGATCACCGGCAGCTCGGTCACGACGATCGTCGGTCTGCTGATGCTGGTGTTCATGCGCTTTAAGATCGGCTTTGACCTCGGCATCGTGTTGGCCAAGGGCGTGCTGTTTAGCCTGCTGTGCGTGTTCACGGTGCTGCCGGGGCTGATCCTGTGGGCGGATAAGGTCGTCCGCAAGACGATGAAAAAGCCGCGCGCACCCAAGCGCGAGCGCAAGAGCGTGCTCGCGGGGCTCGGGCGCTTCAGCTACCGCTGGCGCGGCGTGATCGCGGCGGTGTTCGTGCTGCTGTTTGCCGGGGCATACATCCTGCAGCTGTCGACGCAGATCTCCTACACGCTCACCGACCCCGACCCCGTGGCCGAGGTGTTCCCGGCGGACAACCCGCTCGTGGTGCTGTACAACAATCAGGATGAGGATGCCGTGGCGCAGCTGGCCGACCGGCTCGAGGACGACCCGAATGTCAAGAGTGCCATGTCCTATTCCACCACGCTCGGCCGCCAGTGCACCGCCGAGCAGATGGCCAACGCCATCGGCGCGCTCGAGGCCGGCATCCCGGTCAGCGCCGATATGCTCGGCATGATCTACTACGACGTGCATGGCGGCGGGCAGGCCGTGACGATGACGGCGGCGCAGTTTCTGCGCTTCCTGTCGCAAAATGTCGCCAACAACGCCAGCTTCGCGCCGTACATCGACGAGAGCCTGACGGCGAATCTCCAGACGCTGATGAAGTTCTCCGATCCCGCGGCGCTCACGCAGCAGCGCACGGCGGAGTCGCTGGCTGATTTTCTCGGCATGAGCGCAGCGGACGCAAAGCAGCTGCTGCTCTATTACTACATGCAGCACGGCGGCGCAAACGGCGGCGGCACGCTGACGATCCCTGCCTTCTCGAACTTCCTCAATAATGAGGTGCTCACCGACCCGACCATGGCGGGCATGGTGGATGACGCGGCGCGCGCACAGGCATCTCAGCTGCAGACGTTCACAAACGTCACCGCCATGACCACGCCGCGCGACACCGCCGGCATCGCCGCGCTGCTCGGCATGGACGAGTCGACCGTCAACGCGCTCTTCATTGCCTACCACGCGTCCAGGGGCGACCTGTTCTCAGGCGGCCAGTGGGAGGTGTCGATGCAGAACATGGTAAACTTCCTCGTCGAATGCGGCGGTCTGCTCGATGAGGCGCAGGAGCAGCAGATCACGCAGCTGAGCTGGATCATCAACGGCTCCGTTTACGGCACGCAGTACACGGCGCCGCAGCTTGCGAGCGTCCTCGGCATGGACGCCGGGCAGATGCAGCAGCTGTATATGCTCTACAACAGCCGCCACGGCGACACGAGCGGCTGGACGCTGTCGGTGCAGCAGTTTGTGAACTTCCTCTGCCAGGAGGTGCTGCCGGACGCGCGCTTTGCCTCCCAGCTCAGCGGCGTGGACACCGCGCAGCTGCAGTCGGCGCGCACGGTCATCAACGCCGTCGCCTCCGGGCAGGCGTACACGGCGGCGGGGCTGACAAACCTCTTCGGCGGCCTCTCGAGCCAGATGGACCGCGGCACGATGGAGCTGCTGTTTCTCTACTATGCGAGCGTCAACCGCGGCGAGGCCGACTGGACGATGTCCATGCAGGAGCTGTTTGACTACCTGCAGGATCAGTTCCTGACCGACGCGCGCTTTGCCTCCTTCCTGACCGACGATATGCGCGCACAGATCACCGGCGCGCAGACGATGCTCACCGATGCGGTCGCGCAGCTGCGCGGCAGCAATTACTCCCGGCTCGTGCTCACGACGACGCTGCCGGTCGAATCGACCGAGACGAGCGCGTTTATTTCCGGGCTCATGCGCGAGCTTGACGCCGACACGACCGGGGACCATTACCTCATCGGCAACAGCGCCATGGGCTACGAGATGGAAAACAGCTTCCACAGTGAGCTGCTGCTCATCACGCTCCTGACGGCGGTGTCGATCTTCCTCGTCGTCGTGTTCACGTTCCGCTCGCTGATCATTCCGGCGCTGCTGGTGCTGCTGGTGCAGTGCGGCGTGTACATCACGGTCATGGTCGTCGGCCTGCAGGGGCTGGAGATCTATTACCTCGCGCTGCTGATCGTCGAGTGTATCCTCATGGGTGCGACGATCGACTACGGCATCCTCTACACGAGCTATTACCGCGAGATGCGCACGCATATGTCCGTGCGCGATGCGCTCAGCGCGGCCTACCGCGGCAGCATCCACACGGTGCTGACCTCCGGCTCGATCCTCGTGCTGGTCACGGCGGTCGACGGGCGCTTTTTCGGCAACCTCGCCGTCGAGCAGATCTGCCGCACGATCTCCATCGGCGCGTTCGCGGCCATTTTGCTCATCCTGCTGTTTCTGCCGGGTGTGCTCGCCCTGTTTGACCGCTGGGTGCTGCCGCGTGCGCTGCGCCGGCAGCTGTATCCGCCGAAGGCGCGCGGCGGCGCGCAGAGCGCAAAGCAGGAGCACAAAATTTAACGCCGACAAAAAACAGCATTTAACGTCAACAAAAACAGCGAAGCACGTGTGTGCTTCGCTGTTTTTCAACCTGTCAAAAAGTAATACTTTTTGACAAATGGGTTTGCGGCCTGACCGCAGCGCACGCACTGTCCGCCGTTGGCGGACAGTGCGCACGTTTGCAGGCCGAGCGGTATTTTCTCCGCCGCACATGTCACCGGAGAAAATGATTCTTAGATTTACAATATAAGTGCAACAAATAAAAAAGTGGACTCACAGGTTGAAAT
>ERZ791645.247-NODE-247-length-49204-cov-5.973977_pt1 | contig 49204 bp, 40 predicted proteins | sample MGYA00509939_ERZ791645 | MGnify/ENA primary metagenome ERZ791645 (study PRJEB30046, sample SAMN00715249) | human gut metagenome | study: EMG produced TPA metagenomics assembly of the A metagenome-wide association study of gut microbiota in type 2... | reverse complement strand
ACGGCGTATTCCGGCGGCGTGTTCACGGCCGGGAATGCACGCGCAGACACGCCCCTGCACGTCTGCGCGGCGGCGGGTATGCCGCTCACGGGGTGGACGTGCGACCGGTTTTCGTTCCTGCGCGGTCAGATGGACCGGCGCGCGGGCGCGGGGCTGAGCCCCTGCTTCGCGCTCGAGGGCGTCGTCGAGCGGCAGGGCGTGCTCGTGTGCGGGTGCGATACGCGCGCAAATCTCCTACGTCTGACGCAGCCGGACGAGGCCGTGCACGCACTGCACCGGGTGCGTGAGCGGTGGCTGGGCGCAGTGTCGCGCCTGTGGATGACGACACCGGACGAAGCCATGAACCGCTATCTCGGCGGCTGGGCGGCATATCAGACGCTGTGCTGCCGGCTGATGGCGCGCACGAGCCTGTATCAGAACGGCGGCGCGTTCGGCTTCCGCGACCAGCTTCAGGACGCGGTGAATCTGCTGCTGCTCGACAGCAAGCCCGCACGCGAGCAGATCGTGCGCGCGTGCGCGCACCAGTTTTCCGCCGGGGACGTGTGCCACTGGTGGCACGCGGGTTTCGGGGTCGAGCACGGCGTGCGCACGCGCATCTCGGACGACCTGCTGTGGCTGCCGTGGGCGGTGTGCGAGTATGCACAAAAGACCGGCGACACGCAGATCCTGAGCGCGGAGTACCCCTTCCTTGCGGGCGAGGAGCTGGAGGAAAACGAGCGCGACCGCTACCAGCCGCTCACGCCGGGGACGGAGACCGGCACGGTGCTCGAGCACTGCCGCCGCGCCTTTATGCGCGTGCTGGCGCGGGGCGTGGGCGCGCACGGCCTGCTGCTGATCGGCACCGGCGACTGGAACGACGCCTTCGACCGTGTGGGCGCGCAGGGTCGGGGCGAGAGCGTGTGGCTGACGTGGTTTTTCGCCGTCACGGCGCGGAAATTTGCCGCGCTCATCGGCGGACACGCAGCCGAACAGCTCACCCTTGCCGCCGACCGCTGCACGCGCGCGGCCGAGGCCGCGTGGGACGGCGCGTGGTATCGCCGCGGCTACTATGACGACGGGCAGCCGCTCGGCTCTGAAAAAAGCGGCGAGTGCCGCATCGACGCGATCGCGCAGGCGTTCGCGGCCTTTGACACACACGCCGACCCCGCGCACGTGCACTGCGCGCTCACGAGCGCCGTGGAGCAGCTCTTTGACCGGGAGCACAACGTCGTGCGGCTGTTTGACCCGCCCATCACACGGCGCACGCCCGAGACGGGCTACGTGCGCAGCTACGGCGCGGGGCTGCGCGAAAACGGCGGGCAGTACACCCACGGCGCGCTGTGGCTGGCCATGGCGCTGCTGCGCACGGGGCGCACGGACGAGGGCGCGCAGATCCTGCGCGCGGTGCTGCCCACAGCGCACGACCCGGCGCGCTACGAGGGCGAGCCGTATGTGCTCGCAGCCGATGTCGCCGCCGGGGACAACGCCGGTGCGGCCGGCTGGACATGGTACACCGGCGCGGCGGGCTGGTATCTGCGCATCACGGCGGAGGAGCTGCTGGGGCTGCATCTGCACGGCGGCGTGCTCTACCCCGAGCCGCGGCTGCCGGACGGCTGGCCGGAGTGCGCCGTGCGCTGGCGCGACGGCGCCGGGCTGCTGCACACGATCCGTCTGCGGCCGGACGGCGTGACCGTGGACGAAAAGCCCTACGACGGCGGCGGCATCGGCAAAAAACGGCCGAAGCCCTATTCCCAAGATAGGTAAGGCATGATATAATAATGTATTCCGGAAAAACGGAAACACCCATCTGGGAAAGGAGCGCAATTATGCAACGCATCCGCACGGAGATCCTGCCCGGCGTGTGGCTGACCGCCCTGCGCACGGAGAAATTCAAGACCGCGTGGCTGAGCGTGAATCTGCTGACGCAGCTGCGGCGCGAAACGGCCGCCTGCACGGCCGTGCTGCCGTATGTGCTGCGGCGCGGCTGCACGCGCCTGCCCGATCTGGAGGCGATCGCAGCCGAGCTCGACGGGCTCTACGGCGTGCACATCACGCCGGTCGTGCACAAGCTGGGAGAAATTCAGGCCGTGGGCTTCGAGGCCGATTTTGCCGACGACGGCGCACTCGGCGAGGAAATCTTTCCCCGGCTCGCGGCCGATGTGGCCGACCTGCTGCTGCACCCGAACACGCGCGGCGGCCTGCTGCGGCCGGACATCGTCGACAGTGAGCGCACGCAGCTGATCGCGCGCATCCGCGCGGCCGTGAACAACAAGCGCAGCTATGCACGCGAGCGCCTGTACACCCATATGTGCTGCTGCGAGGATTTCGCCGTGCCCCGCCTCGGTGAGGAGGCGGACGCCGAGCGTATCCACTACCGCAAGCTGACGATGCGCTACCATGACCTGCTCTCGACGAGCCCGGTGGAGATCTTCTACTGCGGCTCCATAGACGGAAGGCGCGTTGCGCGCATCCTCACGGATGTGCTCTCCACGATGCCGCGCGGAGCGCTTGACGAGGACATCGGCACGGACATCCGCATGAACACGCTCGAGGAGCAGCCGCGCTATGTGACCGAGACGCTCCCGGTCGCGCAGGCGCAGCTCGCCGTGGGCTATCGCCTCGGCACATGCATGGAAGACCCCGACCTGCCGGTACTGTTCGTTTTGAACGCGCTCTACGGCGGCTGCGTGACGTCGAAACTGTTTTTGAACCTGCGTGAGCGGCTCAGCCTGTGCTACTCCGTCGGCTCGCAGCTGGACACGCACAAGGGACTTCTGACCGTGACGAGCGGCATCGCCGCAAATCATTACGAGCGCGCGCTCACCGAGATCACCGCACAGCTCGACGCCGTGCGCAGCGGTGACTTTACGGACGAGGAGCTGCGCTGCGCCATCCGCAGCGCAGCCGGTGATCTGCGCGCCAGAGCTGACGCACCCGACACGCTGGCGTGGTACTGGCTCAACCGCACGGTACAGGGGCTGGACATTGACCCGCCGGAAATGGCCGCGCTCGTGGAGGAGGTCACGCGCGGCGACGTGATGTCCGCCGCCGCCGGCATCGTGTGCGACTGTGTATATCTGCTCAAGGGAACGGAGGCAGCTGCCGATGACAAATGAACGACCCGAAAATGTCTGGGCGGCGACGCTGCCGAACGGCCTGCGCGTGCGCGTACTCTGCAAGCCCGACTTTCAGCGCAGCTACGCCGTGCTTGCGGCCTGCTACGGCGGAGCCGACCGGCGCTTTCGCGTGGGCGATGCGTGGACGGACACGCCCGCCGGCGTCGCGCACTATCTTGAGCACAAACTCTTCGACATGCCCGACGGTTCGGACGCGCTGACAGCGCTCTGCGGCAGCGGCGCCAGCCCGAACGCCTTCACGTCGGCCAACATGACGGCATACTATTTTTCCTGCACAGATCACTTTGAAGAGAACCTGCGCACGCTGCTGCGCTTTGTGTCCACGCCGTATTTCACCGATGCGAGCGTGGCCAAGGAGCAGGGCATCATCGCGCAGGAGATCCGCATGGGGGACGACGACCCCAACCGCGCCGTATGGCGCAACCTGATGCGCTGCCTGATGGCGCGCGACGGCGCGCGCGACGCCGTGGCCGGTACGGTCGAGAGCATCGCGCAGATCACGCCCGAGACGCTCTACACCTGCCACCGTGCGTTTTACGCGCCGTCGAACATGGTGCTGTGCGCGGTGTGTCAGACTGCACCGGAGCACGTGGCCGCCATCGCCGGGCAGCTGCTGCCGCCGGAGCTTGCCCCCGTCCCGGTCACCGATCACGGCGCACCGGAGGAAATGACCCCCGCCGAGGTACATATGCGCGTGCAGCTCGCGGTGTCCGCGCCGCAGATGCTGCTGGGTGCGAAGTTCCGTCCGGCGCAAAAGGGCGCTGACCGCCTGCGCCAGGATCTCACGGCCCGGCTCGCCATGCAGGCCGCCTTCGGCAGATCGAGCCCGTTTTATAACGATCTCTACCGCGCGGGGCTGCTCGGACGCAGCTATTCCTGCGGCGCGCAGTTTTGCGGCCCGGTCGCGCTGGCCGTGCTCGGCGGTGAGAGCAGGGAGCCCGACACCGTGTATGCGCGCGTCAGGGAGACCGCCGCACGCATCGCGCGCGACGGCTTCGACCCCGACGCCTTCGAGCGGGTACGCCGCGCCATGTACGGCAAGCTGCTGTGCGGTCTGGATCAGTTCCGCAGTGTATGCATCGACATGGCCGAGGGGCTCTTCGGCGGATATGAGATGATGGACGCATTCCCGCTCCTGCCGGAGATCACGGCGGCGGAATGCGCCGCATGGCTGACCGAGACGTTTGCACCCGAGCGTCTGGCGCTCTCGGTCGTGACACCGAAAGGAGGTGACGGCGATGCCGACGATGATGCGTGATGCCACCATCAGCTTTCCCATGCTCGGCGACTGGAGCATCGACCCCAGCGCGTCGTTCACGCTCTTCGGCCACACGTTTTACTGGTACGGCGCGATCATCGCCGTGGGCTTCATCCTGGCGATGCTCTACTGTGCGCGGCACTGCCGCCGCTGCGGCATCAAGCCGGACACGCTCTATGACTTTCTCATCTGGATGATCCCGCTGGCCATCATCGGCGCGCGGCTGTACTACGTCATCTTCCAGTGGAGCGACTACCGTGAGCACCCGCTCAACGCATTCAAGATCTGGGAGGGCGGGCTCGCCATCTACGGCGGCGTGATCGCGGGCATCCTGACCGGCATCGTCTGGTGCCGGAAGCGGAAGATCCCCTTCGGCGCGATGGCGGACGTCTGCGCACCCGGTCTGCTCATCGGGCAGTGCATCGGCCGCTGGGGCAACTTCATCAACCGCGAGGCCTTCGGCCGCGAGACGGCGGCCTTCTCCCGCATGGGGCTGACGCTGCCCGGCCAGGAGACCGTGTACGTGCATCCGACGTTCCTGTACGAGAGCCTGTGGAACTTCGCGGGCTTTCTGATGCTGCACTTCTGGTTCCGGAAGCACGAGCGCAGGTTTGACGGCGAGCTCATCCTGCTCTACGCCGTGTGGTACGGCATCGGCCGCGCGCTCATCGAGGGGCTGCGCACCGGCGGCGGCATCGGCATGCTGGCCTTCGGCGCGGGCGGCATGGACGTCGCGGTCGCCATGGGCGGCGGCGCGTACTATATCACCATGCCGAAAATGTTCAAGGTCAACCTCACCGGCACGCTGCGCCCGTTCGTCACCGCCAAGGACATCAGCCTCGAGCTGCTGCGCATCCTGTCGGTCAAGGGCGGCGTCGGTGCGATCATCGAGTGGGGCGGCCCCGGCATCGCGGCGCTGTCCGTGCCCGAACGCGCCACGATCACGAACATGGGAACGGAGCTCGGCGCGACGACGTCGATCTTCCCGTCGGACGCCGTGACGCGCGCCTTCCTCGCGGCCGAGGGGCGCGAGGGCGACTTTGTCCCGCTCTCGAGCGACCCGGATGCGCAGTATGACCGCGTCATCGACATCGACCTCGACAAGCTGCAGCCCATGATCGCCTGCCCGCACAGCCCGGACAATGTCGTCCCCGTTGCATCGCTCGCCGGAACGAAGGTCGATCAGGTCTGCATCGGCTCGTGCACGAATTCGTCCCTGTTCGATATGCTCAAGGTCGCGGCGCTGCTCCGCGGCAAGACCGTCGCCCCGGGCGTGAGCCTGTCCATCTCGCCGGGATCGAAGCAGGTGCTGACCATGCTCTCTGACTGCGGCGCGCTCACGGACATCCTCGCCAGCGGCGCGCGCCTGCTCGAGTGTGCCTGCGGCCCGTGCATCGGCATGGGCTTCTCGCCGAATTCCGGCGGCGTGAGCCTGCGCACGTTCAACCGCAACTTCCTCGGCCGCAGCGGCACGAAGGACGCGCAGGTCTACCTCGTCTCTCCGGAGACGGCGGTCGCCGCCGCGCTCACCGGTTTCATCACCGACCCGCAGACCCTCGGCGAAATGCCCGCCGTCACGCTGCCGGACAGCTTCCGCATCGACGACCGCGCCGTGCTGCCGCCCGCGCCGGCGGCGGAGGCGGACACGGTGGAGGTCCTGCGTGGGCCGAACATCCGCCCCTTCCCGCGCAGCAAGCCCTTTGCCGACTCGCTCGCGGCGGAGCTCGTGCTCAAGGTGGGCGACAACATTACGACCGACCACATCATGCCTGCGGGCTCGAAGATCCTGCCCTACCGCTCGAACATCCCGAAGCTGTCGGAGTTCTGCTTCACGGTCTGTGATCCGGACTTCCCGGCGCGCGCCAAGGCCGCCGGAGACGGCATCATCGTCGGCGGCAGCAACTACGGGCAGGGCTCGTCGCGTGAGCACGCGGCGCTCGTGCCGATGTATCTGGGCATCCGCTGCGTCGTGGCCAAGAGCTTCGCGCGCATCCATGTGGCCAACCTCATCAACGCCGGCATCCTGCCGCTGACGTTTGCCGACCCCGCCGACTATGACGCGCTGGCGCAGGGCGCACACCTGCGCATCGACAACATCCGCGCCGGTATGGCGGCGGGTGCACTCACCCTCACGGACACGGCCACGGGCAAGGCTTACCCCGTCGTGTGCAGCCTCACCGAGCGGCAGCAGGCCATCCTGCTCGCCGGCGGACTGCTCAACTATACAAAGGAGCATGCGCTATGAACGATATCGACCGCGCCTGTGCGGCGTTTCGCACCCTGCTCACCGAGCAGCAGGCCCGCGTCGCGGGCATGACTGCCGAGCAGGTGGATTATACGAACAAGGCGACCGTGACCATCGGCCTCGTGGACGGTGACGGCATCGGTCCCATCATCATGGAGCAGGCGGTGCGCGCGCTCGAGGCGCTGCTCGCCGATGAGATCGCGTGCGGCAGCATCGCGCTGCGGCGCATCCGCGGCCTCACGCTCGAAAACCGCATGGCCTGCAATCAGGCCGTGCCGGACGATGTACTGGAGGAAATTCTGGCCTGCGACGTGCTGCTCAAGGGCCCGACCACGACGCCCATGGGCGGCGGGCTCGAGAGCGCGAACGTGAAGCTGCGCCGCGCGCTCGACCTCTATGCAAACGTCCGCCCCGTGACCATTCCCGACGAGGGCATCGACTGGACATTCTTCCGCGAGAACACGGAGGGCGAATATGCCCTCGGCAGCCGCGGCGTGGAGCTGCCCGGCATGGCCGTGGACTTCAAGGTCACGACCGACCCCGGCACGCGGCGCATTGCCCGCGCGGCGTTTGACTACGCCCGGCGCAGCGGCAAAACGCGCGTGACCGTCGTCACGAAAGCGAACATTCTCAAAAAGACCGACGGCAAATTCACCGCCCTCTGCCATGAGGTGGCCGCCGACTATCCGGAGATCACCGTCGATGACTATTACATCGACATCATGGCGGCGAACCTCGTCAACGAGCGCGTGCGCGGCGGCTTTCAGGTGCTGCTGCTGCCGAACCTTTACGGCGACATCATCACCGACGAGGCCGCGCAGCTTCAGGGCGGCGTCGGCACGGCGGGCAGCGCCAACATCGGCGACCGCCACGCCATGTTCGAGGCCATCCACGGCTCGGCCCCGCGCATGATCGAGCGCGGCATGGGCGACTACGCAAACCCGCAGAGCATCCTGCGCGCGGAGGTCATGCTGCTGCGGCACATCGGCCGCGCGGCTGCGGCCGACCGGCTCGAGGCGGCGCTCAATGCCTGCCCGGTCGTCATCACCGGACAGCCGGACGGCGCGACCTGCGCCGACTACGGCGACGGGATCCTGAAACTGCTCTGAAGCACACGGCGGCGCGCCCAAACGGGCGCGCCGCTGAAGTACATGGAAGGCGCGAGCGAGCGGTACGGAGCGGAAAATTTTTTCCCGGTTTTCGGCACGGGGCATTTACATATCTGCCCTTTTATGCTATTATATTGTCTATAATAAACACTCGTGATTATTATTTTGCACAAAGATAGAAAGGCCTTTTTCATATGAGCAGAAAACCATTGGGGCAGGAGGTCTCGGAGGAGGACGTTCTCAATGCCGCAAAGAAGATCTTTTGCGAATACGGCTTTGACAACACCAACCTCAACGACGTTGCCCGCGAGCTGAACACAACGCGCACTCCGATCTACTATTACTTTGAAAACAAGCAGAATCTCTATGAGGCGGTCGTGAAAAAGCACCTGACCGGCAAGCTGGAGACGTATACCGAGCTCTTTGCCAGCGACATGCCGTTTTTCGACAAGGTGCGCAAGGATCTCGACCTGTCGTCACACCTGCGCCTGGCGGAGAAGGAGCTCTTCACCGGCATCAACTCCAAGCCGCAGCTTGCCGCCGCGCGCGATTTTCAGACCGACATCATGCACCGCATCCACAAGATGAAGACGCAGTACATCCAGAAGGCGATCGACGACAAGATCCTTCGCCCCGACACGGATGTAGAGTCGTTCATGGTGTATTTCTATGTCATCTCCCTCGGCATCGAGGCGGTCGACAAGCAGGACGGCTGGTACGATATGACCGAGGCGCGCATCTCGCGCCTGATCGACACGGTGCTCGACGCGATCATGCTGCGCTATAAGGCACTGTGATCCGCCTGAGCGGACATATATTATAATGTAGCGCAGAAGCATTTCACAGAGTTTGTGCCTGCAGACGGCAAAAAGCACATCCCCGGCCGGGGATGTGCTTTTTGTATGATGAGGGGGGGAAGAACGAATGCGTTATGCGTAGGGATTGATGAGCTGCGGCTTGACGGCTTCCTTTTCCGCCGCAAAGTAGATCTCTTTGACCTCGTAGGGCTTGGTCGGCAGGCTGGCCGCGGCCTCGTATGCCGCTGTGGTGGCGTGCACGATGAAGCCGGGCTTGACGCTGTCGCCGAGCTTGCACACGTGCGGGAATGCGTCCTTGATCTCATTGTAGAGCTCCGCGACCGGGCGCACGCCCAGCGCCACGACGACCAGATCGGCGGGCAGCACGCGCTCCTCGCCGGAGGCGACGGAGGCGACGGTCACGCCGGCGCCGTCCACGCGCAGGATCTTGTGGCCGAGGACGGTCTGAACGCCGGCATCCTTGGCGTAGAACAGGTCGAGACGGTGGTCGGTGTTGGCCGGGATCTCATCGGGCATCATGTCCACGACGGTGACGGTGTTGTCCTGCGCGAGCATGCGCGCGGCCTCCAGACCGGTCTGACCGGCGCCGAGCACGACGACCTGCTTGCCGGAGACGGCGGGCTTGCTGCGGATATACTCGCGCACGCTCAGCACGTTCTCGCCGCTGAGTCCGTCGATCGGCGGGATGAACTCGTCAGAGCCGGTCGCGACGAACACGGCGTAGGGATCCATGGCACGCAGCATCTGCGAGGTGCACTCGGTGTTGAGCTGCACACGGATGCCGAGCTTGCGGATCATGCGCTCGTAGTAGTCGATGAGCCAGCCGAGCTTGTATTTGCCGATCGGAGCGTCGGCGAGGTTCACTGCGCCGCCGATGCGGTCGGACTTTTCAAACACGGTCACGTCAAAGCCGCGCTTGGTGAGCGTCACGGCGGCCTCGAGTCCGGCAGGGCCTGCGCCGATGACAGCCACGGGCAGATGATCGCCGTTGATGTTGAGCTGTGCGGGCATGCAGTATTCGCGGCGGCCTCTGGGGTTCATGGTGCAGCCGGGCTGCTGCGGGCCGAAGGGCGTCTTGGTCAGGCAGTGCATGCACGACACGCAGTATTTGAGCTCATCCTCGCGCCCCTGCGCGATCTTGCTGCAGAACTCCGGCTCGGCGAACAGCTGGCGGCCGAGGGCCACGGCGTCGCACTTGCCGTCGCGGATGATGCTGTCGATGTAGTCGGGATGGCGCAGCGAGCCACAGGCCGCGACCGGGATGCTGACGCTGTTTTTCACGACCTCGGCATAGGGGACCTTCCAGCCCTCTTCCCAGTTGCCGTCGGCGCTCATACCGGTCAGGCGCGACATCACGCCGCCGCCGTTGACGGTGATGAGGCTCACGCCGTGCTGCTCGAGCAGCGACGCCGCGCTGCCGAGCCAGGCCATGCTGGCCTCGCCGTCGTGGCAGTCCGTGCCGTTCATCTTCGCCACGACCTCCACGTCGGGGCAGGCCTTTTTGATGCGGTCGATGATCTCGAGCGAGAAGCGCATGGCGTTGTCCACGTTCTGCGCGCCGTATTCGTCCGTGCGGTGGTTGAAGTACGGGCTGTAGAACTGCTCGGGCAGGTAGTTGTGCGCCATGTGCCACTCTATGGCGTCGGTGCCGGCCTTTGCGCAGCGGATGGCCGCGTCGACATATTTCTGCTGCATCTCCTGGATCATCTCGCGGGACATATAGTTGACCGCGACCAGCTTCGGGCCGTTGGTCTCGATGTAGTCCGCCTGCGTGTAGGGCAGGTGGCCGGGCATCCAGAGCTGGCAGGAGAACTTCGCGCCCTCGTTGTGCACGGCGTCGATCGCCGCCTTGAGGCCGGGGATATACTTGTCGTCGTTGAGGAAGGGCTGCTCATGCTGGCCGTACCACTTGGGCTCGACGCACATGATGCCCGGGGTGATGAGCGCGGTGCCGCCGTGGGCGATGGTGCGGTAGTATTCAATGTATTCCTGACCGATGAAGCCGTTGGTGCAGAAATACTTGGCCATCGCCGAGAGGATCACGCGGTTGCGCAGCTCCATATTGCCGACTTTCAGCGGCTCGAGAAGTTTTCTCATGATCGTTTGTACTCCTTCTTAGATTTGTCTGTCGCGGCGCGGCTCAGTGCGCGCGGGTCATCAGATCGGTCATGTATCTGCGCACGTCGTCGTCCGAGACGTGCTTGGCGGACATCTGGATGAGGCGCTGCTCACGCAGGACGAATTTGACGAAGTTGTCGTAGTCCTTTTCCATCGTGCAGCCGAGGTCGCGCGGCATCGGCAGGTGCACGTCGGCGCTGAGCTGCTCAATGGCGGCGACAACGGCGTCGCGCACGGTCTCCGGGCTGGCATCGGCGGGCAGATCGAGCGCGAAGGCGTCCGCGATCTGGCGCACCTTGGCGGCCTCCACGTCATACAGATGCTCGATGACATACGGCAGCGCCCACGCGCAGGTGACGCCGTGCGGCGCGTGCGTGTACGCGCCGAGCGCCTGACCGATGCCGTGACCGATCTGCACGCCGACGTCGGCCATGCCGCCCATGGCGATGTTCGCCGCGAGGAGCATGTTGTCGCGCGCCTCGAGATCGTCCGGGTGCTCGTAGGCGTTTTTCAGGTTGAAGTAGACCATCTTCATCGCCTGAATGCACAGCGGGTCGCAGTAGCAGTGCGCCTCGGGCTTGAGAAAGCCCTCGATCGCGTGCGCCATCGCGTCCAGACCGGTCGCGCCGGTCATCTCGGGCGGCAGCGTCACGGTGACGGCCGGGTCAAGGATGGCGTAGTCGGGCACGAGCTTGTCGCGGTCGCGCGTGGAGATCTTGCGCTGATTTTCCACGTCGTGCATGACGGCGGTGAAGGTCACCTCAGAGCCGGTGCCGGCGGTCGTCGGGATGCAGATGAGCGGGATGCCCGCGTTGGGGTACAGCTCCGTGCCGATCGCCGTGGTATAATCGCGGCAGGTGCCGGGGTTGGTGATGAGCATGCGCGCGACCTTTGCGGTGTCCATGCAGCTGCCGCCGCCGATGGCGACGCAGATGTCGGCACCCTCCGCGCGGCCGAGCGCTGCGGCCTCTTCGATGGAATGCATGGGCGACTCGATCTCTACCTTATCATAAATGATGCAGGTGATGCCGTCGGCCTTGAGTGCCTCGATGCAGGGGTCGACGATGCCGGCCGCCTTGACGTTGGGGCCGTGCATGACGAGGGCTTTGCGGGCGCCGAGCTTCTTTGCGATATCGCCGACTTTCTTGCTGCTGCCAACGCCGTGAATGATCTTTGTAATGAAAAACTGAAATTCGTTTTGCATAAGAAACATCCTTTCTGATGTGTTCGAAACAGGGGGAGTGTCCGAAACAGCGAGGCCGAGAATAATCTTGAGAGTTTATTAACAATGTCATTATATTCGCTCTGCGGAAATTGTCAATAAAATCGCGAGTTTATTTTTCGTTTTGTAGAATTGCACAAAAATAAACAGAAAGCTTTGTGCAGTAGTGAAACACAAAAAATTCACAAACCGTATTGACAACGGCTTGACAATGCGGTATAACCAAATTGTCGATTGAGACGGAGAAACACATGCGATTCCGCTCTTATCGCGAGGTGCCAGATCTCCGGACCGGCATTTTTTTCAGCTTTCAATAAACCTCGATGTTTATTATCGGAAGAAATGCCCATCGTCCTGCCATGAGCGTTTATTAACACACAACCTCTGAAAACGGAAAAGGAGACCAAGCAGCTATGTCTTACAGCTTTTTGAAGCCGGTGCGCATCGGCAACATGGTCCTGAAAAACAGAGTGATCGTGCCCGCGATGGCGCGCTACCTCTGCAAGGACGGTTATGTCACGGATGCCTATGTCGAGTATCTGCGAGCGATCGCAGAGGGCGGTGTCGCCATGGTGACGGTCGGCATCATGCCGATCGACCTCAACTGGCCCAGCACGATGCCCACGCAGCCCTGCCTCGGCGATGACAAATACATCCCCGGCCTGACGCGGGCAGTCGCCGCCATCCATGCGGGCGGCGCGAAGGCGAGCCTGCAGCCCTGGATGCCCGGCCGCGCCCCGTATACCTATGCAAATGCGGTCGAGCGCGCGCAGGACATCGCGATCGTCAACCGCCTCACGGTGGATGAGATCCACAACATTCAAAAGAAGTATGCCGCGGCTGCGCTGCGCTGCGCGATGGCCGGCGCCGACGTGGTCGAGTGGCACAACGCCCACAACTATCTGGGCGAGCAGTTTTTCAGCCCTTACTTCAACCACCGCACGGATGAATACGGCCAGCAGAGTGTGGAAAACTCCATGCGCTTCGCCAGAGAGGCGCTCACGCTCACGCGCCGGACGCTTGACGCCGCAGGCTACAGCCACGTGGAGCTGATCGCAAAGCTCAACGGCAGCGAGATCATCAACGACGACATCACGCCCGAGCTGCTCGCGGCCAGCGCCAAAGAGCTGGAGAAGGCCGGCATCGCACTCATCACCGTCAACGGCGGCGGCGGTCTGACCCGTCTGGAGGGCATGAGCGGCGACGGACACCGTCCCGAGGGCTGGAAGGTCAAATACGCCGAGATCGTCAAAAACGCGGTGTCCATCCCCGTTGCCGCGAGCGGCAACCTCAAGCATCCGTCGTATGTGGATGCGATCATCCGCGAGGGCAAGTGCGATCTGGTCGCGCTCGGCCGCACCTCGATCTGCGACCCGCACTGGGTCAACAAGTGCAAGGCCGGCCGTGAGGATCTCATCCGCTACTGCCTGTCGTGCATGCACTGCGTGTATGCGCTGCCGGCGGATGTCTGCGGCTGCACGATGAACCCGCGCTGCCGCCGCGAGGCGTTCACGCCCCGCGTGGAGGACACCCCGCAGACCGGCGCCGGGCGCAAGGTCGTTGTCGTCGGCGCCGGCCCTGCCGGCTGCCTCGCCGCCATCACGCTGGCGCAGCGCGGCTTCCGTCCGATCCTGTGCGACAAAAACGATTTTCTCGGCGGCATGATGGTCCCGGCCGGTATGCCGATCGGCAAGCAGGAGTTCCAGAACGGCATCAATTACTATGCCAATATGCTGCGCGAGCTGAAGGTGGACGTCCGCCTGAACACGGAGGTCACGCCCGAGCTGCTGCAGGCGGAGGTGCCCTACGCCGTGATCGCCGCGGTCGGCTCGTATGAGTTTATCCCGCCCATCCCCGGCGCAGACGGTGAGAACGTGATCGGCGCCCGCCGCTACATTCTCGAGCGGCCGGAGATCCGCGGCAAGAAGGTGGTCGTGCTCGGCTGCGGTCAGACGGGTCTGGAGGCGGCGCATATGCTCGCCGCACTCGGCAACGACGTCACGGAGATCGAGATGCAGGAGCGCGCGTTCATCACGCTGCTCGAGCACAAGCTCGACCTCGAGTATGCCGAGGCATCCGGCGTCAAGACCGTGTTCGGCCACAAGGTGCTCGAGCTGACGGACAGCGCCGTCGTCGCCCAGTCGGTCGAGACGGGCGAGCAGGTCACGTTCGCGGCCGATGTCATCATCCCCGCGATCGGTGTGCGCTCCAACAGCGCCGAGGTGGAAAAGCTGCGCGCGTGCGGTGTGGAGAAATTCTTCAACATCGGCGACAGCGCAAAGACCGGTATGATCTATGAAGCGATCTCGGCAGCGTATGACTGCGCGATCGCTCTGGAATAAACGAAAACATCTTATCCGTGAGAGGAAAGGAGCTACACGTAATGAAAAGCTTTGAGACGACGATCAAGCCTCTGCTGAAATACGGCGACGGTGTCGCGAAGGAGACCGGTAAGAAGTTCAAGGAATTCGGCTGCACGAAGGTTCTGGCCGGCTATGATGCAAATCTGCCGGAGAGCGTGGTGTCCACGGTGCTGGATTCGATCACGGCGGAGGGCATCGAGCTCATCCCGTATTCCTGCCCCTATGCCGACGGTCAGGACACCGGCGTGCTCGAGGTGCGCCAGCTTGCCATTGACCATCAGGTGGACGGCTTTCTCGCCATGGGCGGCGGCAGCACGATGGACATCGTCAAGGCGGCGACCCTCCTGGTCGACCAGCCGCTGCCGATCGACCAGTACTTTGTCGGCTGGTACAACGGCCCGGATCTGCCGCGCAAGGCGCACCTGATCAGCATCCCCACCACGTCCGGCACGGGCGCGGAGGCAACCCGGTCGTGCATCATCGCGTCTCAGACGCTCGGCGTAAAAGCGACGCTGTCCTCTCAGGCGGCGAAGGCGGACTTTGTCTACCTCGATCCGCAGATCACCAAGAGCCTGCCGCCCTACGTCACCGCGACGACCGGCATGGACGCCATCGCCCACGCCTGTGAGGCGCTGTGCTGCACCAAGAGCAACCTGTTCACGGAGATGATCTGCGGCAAGTCGCTCGAGCTCTCGTGGGCGAACCTGCTCACGGCCTACAAAGAGCCCGACAACCTCGAAGCCCGCGCCAATATGTCCATGGCCGCCTACCTCGGCCTGACCGGTGAGAGCTACGGCAACTGCGGCCACTCCATGGCGCACGCCATCGGTGCCCGTTTCCATGTCCCGCACGGTCACTGCTGCGCGTGGACGGCTCCGGTCGCGCTGTATTTCACCCGCAAGGAGTGCGACCATGAGATCCGCCTCATCGCCCGCTGCTTCGGCATGGACGACCGGCCTGAGACCGTCGCCGCCGACGTGGCCAACGCCATGAAGAAGCTCGTCTGGGAGATGAACATCGCGACCCCGGCAGAGCGCGGCATCTCCCGCGAGGAGTTTGTCAGCGACGCGACCGTGGAGAAGGTCATGCTCGACCCGATCTGGCACTTCTGCCCCACGGAGTTTAATGAAGACACCGCCCGTCAGCTTCTCGGCGAGGTCTACGACCAGAAGCTGTACTGAGGCATTCCTTACCCGCACCGCAGGGCTTTGTCCGGCCGGCGAGGCCCTGCGGGCAAGCAGGACAGGCGTATGTGCCGCTGGCCGTCCGCCTGCCGCCAAAATGAAGCAACGATAAGTTTGGATCTCGTGCGCGCAGGGATTCGGCGATCCGTTTACAAGCAGTAGAAAGAGAGTGAACCTCCGATGAAAACGCTCAAACGCAATCCCTGGTATATCGCGGCCGGCTGTTTCCTGCAGATGTTCCTCGGCATGGGCCTGTGCTCCAGCTTTTCCATGATGCTCCCCGAGATCAGCGCCCACACCGGCATCTCCACCGGCTCCATCTCCGGCAACCTGACGGTTGCATATCTGGCATCCTTTATCGTTTCCATGTTCTTTTTCAAGCCGCTGCTCCGGAAATTCGGTGCCAAAAAGCTCCTGATCTTCGGTGATCTGCTGCTGATGTTCCATTACATCCTGTACTCCTATGCCGAGACGCTCTGGTTTCTGCGCATCTGCGGCACGCTGGGCGGCCTTGTGACGCTCTTCGCCTGCGCGACGCCGGTCTCCGTCGTCATCACCAACTGGTTCGTGGACAAGCGCTCGTCCGTGCTGGCCTTCATCATGGGCGGCTACGGCTTCGGCGGCATGATCATCCTGCCGATCGTCGGCCGGCTCATCGCGGCTTACGGCTATCAGGTCGCTTACCGCTGCCATGCGCTCGGCGGCGTGCTGCTGCTGTTGGTCACGATCTTCATGATCGTCGACGACCCCGCCAAGCTCGGCGTGAAGCCCTACGGCTATGAAAAGGCGGCAGAGATCGCCGCGGCCGTCGCGGCGAAGAAGGAAAAAGAGAGCCGTCAGGGCGGACTCGATCTGGCCGCGGCGCGCAGGACGCCCAGCTACTGGCTGCTGTGGATCGGCCTTGCGATCTCCTCGTTCCCCGGCGTGGCGTTCCGGTTTTACAACGGCGCGTTCTTCCGCGGCCCCATCGGTCTGGACACCGTCACGTATTCCAACTGGGCGTCCGTGCTGTCGGTCTGCATCGCGGCCGGCATGATCCTCATGGGCGTCATGGCCGACAAGCTCGGCAGCGTGAAGATGGTCGTGCTGATGCACGTCGTGTCCATCGTCGGCTACGCCTGCGCGATCGTGCTCATGAACAACACCGGCTCGTTTGCGCTGCTGCTCGTCACGGTCATCCTGTGCGGCATGAACGGCCCGCTCGACAACGCGACCGCCCCCTACCTGATCCCCGAGGCCTTCGGCCGCAAGTATTATGATGAGATCATCGGCTCGTATGCCGGCGCAATGATGATCGGCAACGTCTGCGTTCCCATGCTGCTCGGCGGCATCATCTCCGACGGGTCGGCGGCGTCGTTCGGTCTCGCGTGGAAGATCATCATCGGCTTCGGCGCTGCGGCGATGGTGATCCTGCTCGTCGGCCTGTTCAAAGGGCCGTACCGCAAGCAGTATCTCGCGCTCAGAGCGGCGGAAAAACAGCAAAAAGCACTTGGCACAGCGGAGGAATGAACCATGGCTGATTTTCAGGAAATTCTGTATTCCCGCGCCAGCATCCGCGCCTTCACGGACGCGGAGCTGAGCGACGAGCAGCTCACCGAGCTGGTTCGCGCCGGGCTTGCGGCGCCGTGGGCATTTCACGATCATGCGCGGCATCTGTGCGTGATCGCCGGACACGAGAACGTGCAGAAGCTTGCGCGCGTGTTCGCCGAGGTGCTCGGCCGTCCCGGATATAATATGTATGCGCCGGCGGCTGCGATCCTCGCCTGCGTCGAGCGCGGCAACGACAATCAGAAGCTGGAAGTCGGCTGCATGCTCGAAAACATTTTCCTGCGGGCAACCGACATGGGCATCGGCTCGTGCTGGATCAATCAGGCCCGCGACATCTGCGACGACGCGCGCGTGCGCCCCGTCCTGCGTGCATTCGGCGTGCCGGACACGCACGTGTGCTGGGGCATCGCCATCGTCGGCTATGCGGCCGCAGCGCCGCGTACGCAGGTGCACAAAGAAGGTACGTATAACATCTATCATTGAATCCATTTAGAGAGGAAACAGAAAACCATGACAGAACTTGAACTCAAGAAGTACTCGCGCAATGCGCTGCTCGGGTCCTTCGTTTCCATGCTGACCGCCGGTCTGGCGACCATGATGTACTCTGTCTGCATCTCGACCATCCGAACCGACCTCGCGCTCACGGCAGTGCAGGCGGGCTCACTCGGTACCTATACCTTTATGGGTCAGATGCTCGGCGGCATGGTGGCCGGCTACCTTGCCGACCGCTTCGGACGCAAAAACATCCTGATCGTCGACGTCATTCTGGCAACGCTGGCCGTGTTTGCGACCTCACTGCTGCAGTCTTACTCCATCTTCGGCCTGCTGCGCTTTATCACCGGCGTCGGCCTCGGCGGCTGCTACTACATCGCCTCCATCCTCATCGGTGAATTCGTGCCCACCAATAAGCGCGGCTTCATGAGCGGCGTCGCCACCTCCGTGTGGAACTTCGGCTATGTCGTCTGCTGCGCCATGTCGGCGTTCGCGCTGCCCAGCATCGGCTGGCGCTGGTGCTTCCGCATCTGCGCGCTGCCTATCATCTTCGTCATCTTCATGATCTTCGGCATGAAGGACGCCCCCTCGTTCACCGCCGCCAAGGCCAACCGCGACAAGCGCGATCAGGCTGAGGGCAAAAAGGTCAATGCCTATGCCGAGATCTGGGCGCACCCGCGTATGCGCAAGTCCTTCATCATCTGGTCGATCTCCATGATCCTGTACTTCTACGGCTACTACGGCCTGATCACCTGGCTGCCCAACTACGTGCAGGGTCAGGTCGGTATGCAGTCCGGCGGCTGGATCACCGCAGCCGGTTACATCGCCATGATCATCGGCACGGCCGGCGGCGGCAAGATCGCCGACAAGATCGGCCGCAAGAAGCTCTTCCTCATCGGCACCATCGGCACGGCGATCTTCGGCCTGTGCCTGGCCTTCTGGGCCAACAGCAGCAACATCCTCGTGCTCATGCTGCTCTACGGCGTCTGCTACGGCATGCCCACCGGCATCCACGCGACGTTCATCGGCGAGTGCTTCCCGACGCACCTGCGCAGCACCGGCGTCGGCTTCACGTTCAACATCGGCCGTCTGGGCGCGTTCGTCGCCCCCATCCTCATGGGCAAGCTGGTCGATATGAACATGATCTCGGTGGCCATCGCCACGGTCACGATTTCCTACGTGCTCTGCTCGCTGGCAACGCTGCCGATCAAGGAGCGCGAGTACGACGCGTCCAACGTCGCGGCCCAGCTCGAGGGCTGATCCCCCGCAGAATACATCCTTCTCCCTTCTTTCATTTACGCAAAGCAAAGGCGGCGTGCCCATTTTGGGCGCGCCGCTGAGTCTGTTTGCAGCCGGTTTTCCGGCGCTGCATTGTGCGCTGGTTTGCGTGTCAACACGGGGCGGAAAATGACGGAATTTTTCGTGCAAAAAGACGGCGCGCAAAGCCGCGGGATTTGTTGACAGAGCGGGCGTTTTTGTGATATTATATCAAAAATTTGCGATTCGGCAGAAATGAGGCGAGGAAAAATGGTTGCGGCCGCAGAGAATATGCAGGCATTTGGGTGGGATCTTTTTTCCGGCAACCGTGATTCTGTTTTTCTTGGCAGCGGCAGCATTGCCGGTGACGAACTTGATATTTCTTCTTTCGTGGTATTACCTGGTTTCGTAGATGTGCATGTACATCTTCGTGAGCCGGGTTTTTCTTATAAGGAGACCATTTCGTCCGGCACGCTTGCTGCGGCGCACGGCGGATACTGCCGCGTGTGCGCCATGCCCAATCTGGATCCGGCCCCGGACAGCCTGCAGACGCTTGCCCCCCAGCTGGAGCGCATCCGCACGGATGCGGTCATCGATGTGACGCCCTACGGCGCGATCACCGCGCACCGCGGCGGCAGGGAGCTTGCGGACATGGAGCAGCTCGCGCCCTATGTCGCCGGCTTTTCCGACGACGGCAGCGGCGTGCAGGATGCGGACGTGATGCGCGCCGCGATGCGCAAGGCGGCAAGTCTCGGCAAGCTCATCGCCGTGCACTGTGAGGACAACACCCTCCTGCACGGCGGCTATATCCACGACGGCGCGTATGCCCGCGCCCACGGACATAAGGGCATCAGCAGTGAGAGTGAGTGGCGGCAGCTCGCGCGCGATCTCGAGCTGGTGCGCGAGACGGGCTGCGCCTATCATATGTGCCACGTGTCCACCAAGGAGAGCGTGGCGCTCATCCGGCGGGCGAAGGCGCAGGGGCTGGACGTCACCTGCGAGACCGCGCCGCACTACCTCGTGCTGACCGAGGACGACCTGCGCGAGGACGGCAGCTTCAAGATGAATCCGCCCCTGCGCACGCAGGCCGACCGGGATGCGCTGCTCGAGGGTATCCTCGACGGCACGGTGGACATGATCGCGACCGACCACGCGCCGCACAGCGCGCAGGAAAAGGCAAGGGGCCTTGCCGGGAGCGCCATGGGCATCGTCGGTCTCGAGACAGCGTTTCCCATCCTGTATACGCACCTTGTGCGCACCGGCGTGCTGACGCTCGACAAGCTCGTGGAGCTCATGGCGGTCAACCCCCGAAAGCGCTTCGGCTTCCCGCTGCGCGCGGACGATTATGCCGTCTGGGACCTGAACACGGAGTACCGCATCGACCCGGCGCAGTTTTGCTCCATGGGAAAGAGCACGCCCTTCGCCGGACAGACGGTCTACGGGCGGTGCGTGCGCAATGTCTGCGGCGGCGCCGTCGTCTGGCAGGACGCACAGGTCTGAGCGCCTTACACCTACATACAAAAATACATCACATACAGAACCTTTTACGTACTGAGGAGGAAATCACATGCCCAAGAGAACGGATCTGAAGAAAATTATGATCATCGGCTCCGGCCCGATCGTCATCGGCCAGGCTGCCGAGTTTGACTATGCCGGCACGCAGGCGTGCCTGTCGCTCAAGGAGGAGGGGTACGAGGTCATCCTCGTCAACTCCAACCCCGCCACGATCATGACGGATACCTCCGTCGCGGACAAGGTGTACATGGAGCCGCTGACGCTGGAGTATGTGGCGCGTATCCTGCGCAAGGAGCGTCCGGACGCGATCGTCCCGGGCATCGGCGGCCAGACCGGTCTGAATCTGGCGATGCAGCTCGAGCAGAAGGGCGTGCTCAAGGAGTGCCAGGTCGAGCTTCTCGGCACGGACAGCGACAGCATCCGCCGCGCCGAGGACCGCGAGCAGTTCAAGGAGCTCTGCCAGAGCATCGGCGAGCCGGTCATCCCGTCGCAGATCACCTACAACCTTGAGGAGGCCAAGGCCGCGGCCGCGGCCATCGGCTATCCGGTCGTGCTGCGCCCGGCGTTCACGCTCGGCGGCACGGGCGGCGGCTTTGCCGACGACGAGGCGCAGCTCGTCGAGCTGGGTATGCAGGCGTTCAAGCTCTCGCCCATCCATCAGGTGCTGATCGAAAAGAGCGTCAAGGGCTATAAGGAGATCGAGTTTGAGGTCATGCGCGATGCGTCCGACCGCGCCATTACCATCTGCGGCATGGAGAACATCGACCCCGTGGGCGTGCACACCGGCGACTCCGCCGTCGTCGCGCCGATCATGACGCTCAGCGACCATGACATGAAGATGCTCAACGACAGCGCGATCAAGATCATCCGCACGCTGAAGATCCAGGGCGGCTGCAACGTGCAGTTTGCGCTCAACCCCAAGACCTCGGAGTACTTCCTCATCGAGATCAACCCCCGCGTCTCCCGCTCGTCGGCGCTGGCGAGCAAGGCCAGCGGCTATCCCATCGCGCGCGTCACGGCCAAGGTCGCCGTCGGCATGAACCTCGACGAGATCGCCGTCGCCAACACGACGGCCGCGTTCGAGCCGTCGCTGGACTACGTGGTCGCAAAGCTGCCGCGCTTCCCGTTTGACAAGTTCTCGACCGCCGCCAACACGCTCGGTACGCAGATGAAGGCCACGGGCGAGGTCATGGGCATCGGCAGCACGCTCGAGGAGTGCCTGCTCAAGTCCGTCCGCTCGCTGGAGATCGGCGCGCAGCACCTCTGGCTGCCGAAGTTCCAGAACATGACCAAGGCGGAGCTGACCGAGTACCTGCGCCAGTTCCGTGACGACGGCCTCTTTGCCGTCGCGCAGCTGCTGCGTCTGGGCGCGAGCGTGGACGAGGTCGCCGCGCTGACGATGATCACGCCGTTCTTCCTCGAGACCATCCGCGGCATCGTGGACATGGAGCAGACGCTCTGCGCGCACAAGGGCGACGGAGAGACGCTCAAGCAGGCCAAGCAGATGGGCTTCTGCGACCCCTACATCGCGCGGCTCTGGGGCGTGCGCGAGGAGGATGTGTATGCCCAGCGCGTGCAGCTGGGGCTCTACCCCGCCTACAAGATGGTGGACACCAGCCACACCGGCGCTTACATCCCCTATTTCTACTCCACCTACGCCCCCGGCGCAAAGAGCGAGGCGCGCCGCTCGGACAAGAAGAAGGTCGTCGTGCTCGGCGCGGGTCCGATCCGCATCGGTCAGGGCGTGGAGTTTGACTACTCCACCGTCCACGCGGTGCAGACCATCCGGCGCGCGGGCTACGAGGCCATCATCATCAACAACAACCCCGAGACGGTCTCCACCGATTACACGACCGCCGATAAGCTGTATTTCGAGCCCCTCACGCCCGAGGACGTCATGAACATCCTGCATGAGGAGCAGGCCGATCAGGTGATCGCCAGCCTCGGCGGCCAGACGGCCATCAATCTGGCGCAGCCGCTCATGACGCGCGGCGTGCAGATCATCGGCACGGACTGCGCCGCGATCGAGCGCGCGGAAAACCGCGACTGCTTTGAAAAGCTGCTGCTCGAGCTGAACATCCCGCAGCCGATGGGCGCGGCGGTGACGAATCTGGACGACGGTCTCAAGGCTGCGCACACGGTGGGCTATCCGGTGCTGGTGCGCCCGTCGTTCGTGCTGGGCGGCCGCGCCATGGAGATCGTGGCCGACGACGAGATGCTGCGCCACTACCTGCAAAATGCCGTGCGCACCGGCGAGGGCAAGCCCGTGCTGGTCGACAAGTACATCTCCGGCCGCGAGGTCGAGGTCGATGCCATCTGCGACGGCAGAGACGTGTTCGTGCCCGGCATCATGGAGCTGGTCGAGCGCACCGGTGTCCATTCCGGCGACTCCATCAGCGTCTACCCGCCGTTTTCCATCTCCGACAAGGTCAAGGGCACGATCCTGACCTATGCCAAGAAGCTCGGTCTGGGCATCGGCATCGTCGGATTGTATAACATCCAGTTCATCGTCGATAAGAGTGACCATGTCTACATCATCGAGGTCAACCCCCGCTCGTCGCGCACGGTGCCGTTTTTGTCGAAGGCCACGGGCTATCAGCTCGCGGACATCGCCACGAACGTCATCCTCGGCACGAGCCTCAAGGAGCAGGGCATCTTCGACCTGTATCCGCCGGAAAAAGAGCGCTGCTATGTCAAGGCACCGGTGTTCTCCTTTGCAAAGCTCCACGGGCTGGACGCCTACCTCTCCCCGGAGATGAAGTCCACGGGCGAGGCCATCGGCTACGACAAGAAGCTCTCGCGCGCCATGTACAAGGCGCTGCAGGCCTCCGGCATGAACGTGCAGAACTACGGCACCGTGTTCGTGACGCTGGCCGATGAGGACAAGCCCGAGGGCCTGCCGCTCGTGCGCCGGTTCTATGAGATGGGCTTTAACATCGAGGCGACCGCCGGCACGGCTGCCTACCTCAAGTCCTTCGGCATCCGCACGCGCGTGCGCGGCAAGATCAGCGACGGCAGCCACGAGATCCTCGATTCCATCCGCAGCGGCTACGTCAGCTACATCATCAACACCCGCTCCATCCATTCGAGCGTCCACGCGCAGGACGGCGCCGCGATCCGGCGCTGCGCGGTGGAAAACGGCGTGACCGTCTTTACCTCGCTCGATACGGTGCGCGTGCTGCTCGACGTGCTCGAGGAGACGACGCTGGCCGTGTCCACGATCCACGCGGAGTAAGCCGTGCAGCAGAGAGTTTTCACCATTGCGGAAAACGCGCCCGTCGCCCGTGACACCTACCGTTTGCAGCTCACGGGGGACACCGCCGCGATCACCGCGCCGGGGCAGTTTGTGGACATCCGGCTCGCCGGACGCTTTCTGCGCCGCCCCGTGTCGGTGTGCAGCTGGAGTGACGGCGCGCTGACGCTGTATTATAAAGTGGCGGGCGCAGGCACGGCGCAGCTGAGCACGCTGACGCCGGGCACGGAGCTGGACCTGCTGGTCGGTCTCGGCAACGGCTTTGACACCGCACCCGCCGGTGCGCGGCCGCTGCTGGTCGGCGGCGGCGTGGGCGCGTCCCCGCTGTACGGTCTGGCGCAGCAGCTCGTGGCCGAGGGGCGCAGCCCGCTGGCTGTGCTCGGTTTTCGCACGGCGGCGGAGGTGCTGCTTGCCGATGCGTTTTGTGCGCTCGGCGTCCCCGTCACGGTCGTGACCGAAGACGGCACGCGCGGCGCGCGCGGCTTCGTGACCGAGGCGCTGCCCGAGGGCTGCACCTATGTGTATGCCTGCGGGCCGATGCCCATGCTGCAGGCGCTGTGCAGCGCGACGCCGCTCGACGGTCAGCTGAGCCTTGAGGCGCGCATGGGCTGCGGCTTCGGCGCGTGCATGGGCTGCACCTGCGAAACGACGCACGGCAGCAAGCGCGTCTGCAAGGACGGGCCCGTGTTCACAAAGGAGGAGATCCTATGGCCGCAACAGCCGTAACGCTCTGCGGGATCGAGCTCGAAAACCCCATCATCCCGGCCAGCGGCACGTTTGGCTACGGGCAGGAGTTTGCGCAGCTGTATGATATCAATATGCTCGGCACGTTCTCGTTCAAGGGGACGACGCGTGCGCCGCGCTTCGGCAATCCCACGCCGCGCATCGCCGAGTATGCCGGCGGAATGCTCAATGCGGTGGGGCTGCAGAACCCCGGCGTGGACGCGGTCATCGCGCACGAGCTGCCGGAGCTGAAAAAGGTGTTTCACAAGCCGGTCATGGCGAATGTCAGCGGCTTCAGCGTGGAAGAATATGCCGAGGTCTGCGCCAGGCTTGACGCGCAGCCGCAGGTCGGCTGGCTGGAGGTCAACATCTCCTGCCCGAACGTCCACGGCGGCGGCGCAGCCTTCGGTGCAGAGCCGTCGGCGGCCGCCGAGGTGACGCGCGCGGTGCGCGCCGTGACGAAAAAGCCGATCATTCTCAAGCTTTCGCCGACGGCGGCGGACATTGCCGCGGTCGCCAGAGCCTGCGAGGACGCGGGCGCGGACGGCGTGAGCCTCATCAACACCCTGCCGGGTATGCGCATCGACCTTGCGCGCCGCCGCCCGCTGCTGGCCAACCGGACCGGCGGCATGTCCGGTCCGGGTATGTTTCCGCTGGCCGTGCGCATGGTCTATCAGGTGTATGAGGCGGTGCGCATCCCCATCGTGGGCATGGGCGGCGTGACGAGCGCGCAGGACGTTCTGGAGCTGATGCTCGCGGGCGCGACGGCGGTCGGCGTGGGCGCGGCGAACCTGGTCGAGCCGTATGCCTGCAAGCACATCATTGAAACTCTGCCGGACGCGATGGCGCGCTTCGGCATCGACGATCTCAGAGACATCATAGGAGGAGCACATCATGGGTAAGGACGTTATCATCGCGCTGGATTTTGACAGCCGGGAAAAGACGCTCGCATTTCTCGACCGTTTTCAGGACGAGAAGCCGTTTGTGAAGATCGGCATGGAGCTGTTTTATGCCGAGGGGCCGGACATCGTGCGCCAGATCCGCGCGCGCGGTCACAGGATCTTTCTCGACCTCAAGCTGCACGACATCCCGAACACGGTCAAAAAGGCGATGGCCGCGCTCTCGGCGCTGGATGTGGATATCATCAACCTCCACGCTGCCGGCACGAAGGCCATGATGAGCGCCGCGCTCGAGGGACTGACCCGGCCGGACGGCACGCGCCCGCTGCTCATCGCCGTGACGCAGCTGACCTCCACGGATCAGGAGCGCATGGAGCAGGAACTGCTCATCCACGCGCCCATCGACGAGGTCGTGCTGCACTATGCGCGCAATGCGCGCGATGCCGGTCTTGACGGCGTGGTCTGCTCCCCGCTGGAGGCGGGCAGCATCCATGCGCGCTGCGGCGCGGACTTTCTGACCGTGACGCCCGGTGTGCGCTTTGCCGACGGGGAGAGCGGCGACCAGAAGCGCGTCACAACGCCGGAGCGCGCCCGGGAGCTCGGCTCGGACTACATCGTCGTCGGCCGCCCGATCACGCAGGCGGACGATCCCGTCGCCGCCTATCGCCGGTGCGTGGCCGCGTTCGTCGGCTGAGCGCCGGATCAGAGACATTTCAACAGGAGGAACTGCTATGGATATCAAACACGAAGTTGCGCGCAGCCTGCTCTCGATCGAGGCGGTGTTCCTGCGCCCGCAGGAGCCGTTCACGTGGGCCAGCGGCATCAAGAGCCCCATCTACTGCGACAACCGCCTCATCCTGACCGCGCCCGAGGCGCGTGATCTGGTCGAGCGCGCCATCGCCGAGACGGTCAAGCGCGAGTATCCGCAGGCGCAGGTGCTCATGGGCACGGCCACGGCCGGCATCGCCCACGCCGCCATCGCCGCGCATCTGCTCGGTCTGCCGATGGGCTATGTCCGCTCGAGCAGCAAGGATCACGGCCGCCAGAACCGCATCGAGGGCAAGCTCGTCCCGGGGCAGAAGGTCGTGGTCGTCGAGGATCTGATCTCCACCGGCGGCAGCGTGCTCGACGCGGTGGACGCGCTGCGTGAAGCCGGCGCGGAGGTGCTCGGCGTCGTGAGCATCTTCACCTACGGCATGAAAAAGGGCGTGGAGCGGCTCGCCGCGGCGCAGGTCAGAAACGTGAGCCTCACGGATCTGGACACCGTCGCCAGCACGGGTGTACAGGAGGGCTACATCACCGAGGCCGACGTCGCGCGGCTGCTGGCCTTCCGCGAAAACCCCTCCGACGAGAGCTGGATCCAGGCAGAAAGTCAGGTGTGATATGAAGCATCTGATCGACATTATGCAATTGACCCAGCAGGAGATCATGGAGCTCATCGACACCGCCTGCGCGATCATGGAGCACCCCGAGCAATACGCCCACAAGTGCGACGGGAAGATCCTCGCCACGCTGTTTTTCGAGCCGTCCACGCGCACGCGCCTGAGCTTTGAGAGCGCGATGCTCTCGCTCGGCGGCAAGGTGCTCGGCGTCGCCTCGGCGGAGAGCTCGTCCGCATCCAAGGGCGAGACCGTCGCGGACACCGTGCGCGTCGTCAGCTGCTACAGCGACATTATCGCCATGCGCCACCCCAAGGAGGGCGCGCCGCTGGTCGCGTCCATGCACGCGCAGGTCCCGGTCATCAACGCGGGCGACGGCGGCCACAACCACCCCACGCAGACGCTGACCGACCTCATGACCATCTACCGCGAAAAGGGGCGGCTGGACGACCTGACGATCGGCCTGTGCGGCGACCTGAAGTTCGGCCGCACGGTGCACTCGCTCGTCGCCGCCATGAGCCGCTGCACGGGCATCCGCTTCGTGCTCATCTCCCCGGAGGAGCTCAAGCTCCCGCGCTACGTGAAGGACGAGTATCTCAAAAAGCCCGGCGTCCCCTACACGCAGTCCACGTCGCTCGAGGCCGTGATGCCGGAGCTGGACGTGCTGTATATGACCCGCGTGCAGCGCGAGCGCTTTTTCAACGAGGAGGACTACCTGCGCCTGCGCGACAGCTATATCCTCACGCCGGATAAGCTTGAGACCGCCAAGCCCGACATGAGCATCCTGCACCCGCTGCCGCGTGTCAACGAGATCGCCGCCGCCGTGGACAACGATCCGCGCGCCTGCTATTTCAAGCAGGTGAAAAACGGCCGCTATATCCGCATGGCGCTCATGCTCAAGCTGCTGGGCATCGACTGACGGGAGGAGAAACGTTATGCTTATTGATTCGATTCAAAACGGGATCGTCATCGACCACATCACGGCCGGCAAGGCCATGGAGCTCTACCAGATCCTCGGTCTGGACAAGCTCGCCTGCACCGTTGCCATCCTCAAAAACGTTACCAGCGGCAAGCTCGGCCGCAAGGACATCATCAAGATCGACGGCGAGATGGAGCTCGACTGGGACCTGATCGGCTACGTCGATCCGAGCATCACGGTCAACATCATCCGCGGCGGCGAGCTGCAGGAAAAGCGCACGCTCAAGCTGCCCGAGCGCATCCGCGGCGTGCTGCGGTGCAAAAACCCGCGCTGCATCACCTCGACCGAGCGCGAGCTGCCGCAGGAGTTCGTGCTGACGGATCGGGAGCGGCGCGTCTACCGCTGCCTGTACTGCGAGACCGAAGCGGGAAAATGATCCCGGAAAATCTGAAAAACCAAGCGGCGCGTCCAAAACCGGACGCGCCGCTTGTGCTTGCCGTCAGGCAAGCAGCCGGATGCCTTTGGTCATCAGGCTCAGCCCGAGGGCGACGATGAGGATTGTGCTGCCCTTGAGCAGATATTTGTTGTACCGCTTCGGGAGAAACGTCCCGAGCAGGCCGAACAGCAGCATGAAGACGCACGTGCCCGCGCCGAAGGCGAGCATGCTCACCGCGCCGCTTGCCCACGATCCGGACGAGGCGGCGAAGATCCACATCGACGACAGCGCGCCGCATGGCATCAGACCGGTCAGCAGCCCGACGGCGAACGCCTTGCCCCGGAAGCGGCAGGGCCTGGTCAGTTCGGGGCTGATCCGGCGCAGAAACGGCACGCCCCACATCCTGAGCCCGATGAGCACCACGAGCAGCCCGCTGACGGTCAGGAGCATGCTCCTGACCTGCAGATCGTAGCTGATGTATTTTCCGAGCGCGCCGAAGACGGCGCCCATCAGCGTGTAGCTCAGCAGACGGCCGCCGTTATAGAGCAGCGCATTGCCCTGCGCGAGCAGGATGCCGCCGCACATGCCGATGCAGTGCACGCCCGTGAGCAGGCCGATGACAAAGAGCGCACCGAAGCCGACGCCGCGCTCCGCGCTCGGTGTGCGGACGAGGCCGGTCAAGGCGGGGATGGCAAAATACAGGCACGCGACGAGCACGAGCGCGATCGCATCGGCGCGCCGCCCGCTGCGGCCGTCGCCGACGGGGTAGCCGGTCTCGGCGAGGATGCGCCCGATGTCGTCCGCACAGAGGATGTCCGGGTCAAAGTCCGCCGTGACGGTGCTCTTGCGGTAGCTGGCCGTACAGGAGAGGATGCCGCGCGTGTGCAGCAGCCTGTGCGCGATCTCGTCCTCGCATTGTGGGCAGATCATACCGTCGACCTTGCGGTCAAATCGTTCGTGGCTCATATTTTTTCAACCTCAATGCGTTTAATAATACGCCGTTGGAGCTCAGCGCCATCGCGGCCGCGGCAATGGAGGGGTTGATGATGCCGGACGCCGCGAGCGGGATGCAGATGACGTTGTAGACGGCCGCCCAGATCAGATTCTGGCGCACGTTTTTCATGGTCGCGGCGGAGATGTCGAACACCGTCTGCACGCTTTGCATACTGCTGCTGACGATCATCACGTCCGCCGTCGAAATGGCGATGTCCGCGCCGCAGCCGAGCGCGATGCCGATGTCCGCGCACGCCAGCGCCGGGGAGTCGTTGATGCCGTCGCCGACGAAGCACACGTGCTTTCCGCGCGCCTGCAGCGCCTTGACCGCGTCCGATTTGTCGGCGGGTCTGACCTCGCAGAGCACGTTTTCGATGCCCAGCATCCCGGCGATCCGCTCGGCCTTCTCCCGCTTGTCGCCGCTGATCATCCACAGCTCCATGCCGCGGTCCTTGAGCGCGCGGACGGCCTCGGCCGCGCCCGGTCGGAGCTGCTCGGCGCCGTCGGTGAGACCAAGCGTCAGTGTGCCGGTCTTGTCGAACACGACGGTGTCGGTCTTATAGGCGGTCTCCAGCTGCTCGCCGCCGCGAAACAGTACGCCGAGCTCCGCCGCGCGGCCGGAGCCGGTCATGATCGAGGTCGGCGTGGCCAGCCCCAGCGCGCAGGGACAGGCGATCACGAGCGTGGAGCAGACGCAGTTGAGCGCCGAGCGCAGGTTTCCGGCGTCGAGCACGAAGTAGCGCAGGCAGAAAACACCGGCTGCGACCAGAATGACCACGGGCACGAACACGGTCGCGATCTTGTCGGCCAGCCGCGCGATGGGGGCTTTTTCCGACTGCGCTGCGCTGACGATGGCGATGATCTGCGCAAGCACGGTCTGCTCGCAAACGGCTGCGCATGAGAGCGTCACATCGCCCTCCCGGCAGAGCGTGCCGCAGTACATGCGCGCGCCCGCACATTTCGGGATCAGCTCGCTCTCTCCCGTGAGCATGGATTCGTCGACCGTGCATGTTCCGCTCAGCACGGCGCCGTCGATCGGCACGCGCTCTCCGCTGCGGACCTGCACGATATCGCCGGGCGTCAGCGCGTGGATCTCGACGGCCTGTACCGTGCCGCCGCGCAGCACGTTCGCCGTCTCCGGCTGGAGGCGGATCAGCTTTCGGATCGCTTCCGAGGCCTCGTAGCGCGAGGTGCACTCCATATACTTGCCGAACAGGATCAGCGACAGCAGCACACCCTCGGAGAGGAAGTACAGCTTCACGTCGTGGTGTACGGTCAGTGCGATACAGGCGCTGTGCAGATAGATCACGGTCGTCGACACGGCGACCAGAAAGTCCATGCCGAGCACGCCCTGCCGCAGCGTCTTGTACGCGCCCTTGTAGAAATATGCGCCCGGCCAGAACTGGAGCACGGACGCGATCGCAAGCTGAGCCAGCGGGTGCAGATTCCAAAACAGGGGCATCGTCAGAAGGGCGCTGATGCAAAGCGTCCTTAACAGCCGCAGCCGGCCGCCGATCTCGCTCTCGGCGTCGCCGCAGGCGGGACACGAGATGGAGATGTCACTTGGCTGCATCGTGTTTCAGCTTCAGGTACGGCTTGAACCGCAGCCACGAGCACGGCAGGCAGCGCACCGGAATGTGGAACAGCAGCACCCAGCTCAGCCAGTCCACGCCCTGATAGAACACGCCGTTATACGTGACGCCCTCGATCAGCGCAAAGTACGAGTAGTTCCACACGCCCCAGTTGCCCGTGAACGAGCCGCAGAGGTGCAGGATGAGAAACGACGCCGTCGTGAACACACCGGCAACCGCGCCCACCAGCGTCGCGGACGGGCGGCCGCTCCTGGCCAGAAACAGCGTCACGACCGGCAGCACATACACCGTGAGATTGAGCACCCAGAGCGAGAGCGGAATGGAGTAGCCCCAGTTGAGCGCCTGACGGATGTGATCCCCGTCGTGGATCAGCACAGCGACGATCATGACGATCGCGCAGGTGGTGACGGATTTGATGACGGCTGCGTCGAGCTTGCTGTCGAGCAGCTTCACCGTTTTTTCTTGAGCTTCCGACATAGTGATCCTCCTAAGCAAAAATTACCGCGAGGCCAATGCTGACCGCTTGGTAATTCTAAAGTAGCACGGAGAAAATGGAATGTCAAGGTTTTATCTACCGTCTGGTAAGAAAAATGCGAAGCCAAGCCGCCACCGGCAAAAGGCTGCGAGGTTCTTTGAAAAATTTCCCCGTCCCGGCGGACAAGCGTCCGCCGGGACGGGGCATAGATGCACGGAAGCGGTTGCAGGGCATTCGCGTCGTATTGTGAAATGCGCTGTACAGGGCGGCAAACCGCTCTGCATCCCGTTGGGATTTGAGCCGGACACCCAGCTTTTCCAGCGTCCCGAAAGCATCCGGCGGTTGGGTGACAGCCGAACGGATATCGAACAGCAAAGGCAGTATGGGGAACATACAGCGGAAAAAACCCGGCAAAAGTTCCCTGTAAAACGGAATACAACCCGATTCGACCGTTCGTTGAAAAAGCGGACGGTCTTTCTTTTTGTCAAAGTTCACTTCCGTTGAGAACTTGGCTAAAAATATGTTCAACTTCTCAATTGAATGCTACATAGCCGCCGGCGATTCCCTCATCGACGGTTATGCCCATCTTTACTACAGATCCCAAATATCCTCGGCGCAGGCAAGGGAGCAGGGAATGCTTCTTCCGAGGCCGGATGATTTCGGGAGCCGCTGGGAAAATATAACCGAGCAGGGCAAGATAACAGAACCGGATTTGAACCCGGTTTTCGACTAAAAAATACGCCGTTCTAACACGAAAACGGGCAATTCTAACGCCGTTCTAACGCGAGAATTGGCAAATTTAAGAATCCGGGCAAAAAGGAAAGTCCAGCAAACCCTGGAGTTTGCTGGACTCTTTTGGCGGATAGGGTGGGATTCGAACCCACGAGCCGCTTGCGCGACTACCTGATTTCGAGTCTTGTTCGCACTTGGCATTTCCGTGTCTGCTGTGGTCGGTGACGGCAGCTTTGGAAACGGCGAAAGCCCTTGTGCTGCAACGGATTTTGGACGCGCCGACCGGTATTGACCAGCTCCATATCAGAAAAAACCTGAGTTCAAATTGAAATGAGAAATGCCCCAAAACGACCAGCTTTTTGCACGCTGGCAAGAAAATACGCAAGAAGAAAGCCCTTGTCCGGTATGGCTTTGCGAGCGGCCTCCCGGATAAATGCAAGAAAAACCGGCTCAAAACAAATCACACGAAGCACCCTTTCGGACCGAAACACAGAAAGGAGTCTTCGTTATGAAATACGACGCCAAGGAATTCAAAAGATACCCAGAGATTATGAGCAAGGAGCAGATGCGGATCGCCTGTCACATCAGCAAACGGACGGCTCTCTATCTTCTCCAATTCAACCTGATTCCCCACACCTTCACCGGCAAGAAAACCCGCTGCTACGCCATCAAAAAGAGCGATGTGATCGCTTTTATGAACGACCGTGAGGTCAACCCGGAAAAATACATAGCGCCGAAGAACTGGTACAAATACGGAGGCGAAATAGTTCGGCCCTATAAAATTCGCATCCAACCGCCGTGCGCCAAGGACGAGAAGAAGCTCCGGCGCTACTATGAGAGCAAGCTGGCTGCGCTGCCGGATGTGATGGATGTGGCCGCCGCCGTGGACTTCACAGGCTATAACCGACGCACCGTCTGCCAATGGATTCGCGTGGGGAAGCTGAAGGCACTGTCGCTGCTGCAGAAGTACATGATCCCCAAATGCTATCTCATCGACTGGCTCTGCTCAGACGATTACAACAACACAAACCGAAAATCCCGCCGGCATATCGATATGCTTTGGGAGGCGCAGAAATGGAGAGATTGATGCGGACATTTTCCCTTGTTTTCTCAAAAAGAGGCACAGGGGCATCATTCCCTTGGCGTCTGTTGAAAAAACGCCGATTCTGTGATACTATAATAACAATAAGCCGAGCGTTTGCTGAAGCCACCGAAAAGCCGGGAGGGAACAAAAATGAGCAGTAATTTCCTCAACGATGAAAACAAGGGCGATATCATCATTTACCAGTCTGAAAGCGGCGAGACAAAAATTGATGTCCGGTTTCAGGATGAAACTGTCTGGCTGACACAGGCACAGATGGAGGAGCTTTTCCAATCTTCCCATGCAAATGTGGTTGAGCACATCAAAAACATCTATTCCGAAGGTGAGCTGGACGAAAGTTCAACCTGTCGGAAATTCCGACAAGTTCGCCGCGAGGGAAATCGCAATGTGGAGCGCGAAAGACTATATTATAACCTGGACATGATCATCTCTCTGGGCTATCGCATCAGGTCCTCCATTGCAACGCAGTTCCGCCGCTGGGCTACCGAGCGCTTGAAGGAGTACATGATCAAGGGCTTCGCCATGGATGATGAGCGCCTGAAGAATCTCGGCGGCGGCAGCTATTGGAAGGAGCTTCTTGACCGCATCCGGGACATCCGTTCCTCCGAAAAGGTGATGTACCGTCAGGTCCTCGACCTCTACGCTACTAGCGTGGACTATGACCCCAAAAGCGCCGAGTCGGTGGCTTTTTTCAAAATGGTGCAGAACAAGCTGCACTATGCCGCCCATGGCCATACCGCCGCAGAGGTGATTTTTGAGCGAGCCGATGCCGAAAAGCCATTTATGGGGCTTACCGCATTTTCCGGGGATTTTCCCACGGCGAAGGATATTGCTGTTGCAAAGAACTATCTCTCTGCGGACGAACTGAAGATACTGAACAATCTCGTTTCCGGATATTTTGACTTTGCGGAAATTCAGGCGATGCGCCGCCGGCCCATGTGCATGAGCGATTATGTAGAGAACCTGGACCGCATCCTTGCCTCCACCGGAGAAGCCCTGCTTACCGACGGGGGAACCGTAAGCCACACGCAGGCGATGGAGCAGGCAAAGGCGGAATACAGGAAATATCAGGTGCAGAATCTTTCTCCCGTGGAGGAGGAATATTTGCAGACCATTCGCAGCATCGAGAAGGCGGCAAAAGAGGGCGAAAAACGCTGACTCTGAAATGCCTTCACAGGGAAGTGATCCTCTTTGGGCCGGTATACTGCGGGTATGGATAGGGGCTGTCGTAAATATTCACAGGAGATTGTATATGGGTAACGAACAAGCGGAGATCGATGGCCTCCGCTTGCTTTATATGTTGGCTTCTGTAATTAGTCTGGAATCGATTCCTTGATTAAAGTCGACAATGCGCTTCCTTTTTGATGGTTTATGAGCCCCACGCCAAAGATGCAGACCTACTCTGGGCATGTGGCTTATGTGCGGGATTCACCGGGATCGACAACTACATACAGAAAGAAAATAAGGGCTTATCGGCTGACAGCGCTCTACCATGCGCTGTTGACGATAGGCCCTTATTATCCTGCTGCCGGACTGGCACCGTGAGATATGGCGTTTTACGGTCAAAAGAATGCGTTTCACCGTGAAACGCATTCATGAGGAAAAAACAGATTTCTTTTTGTCTCTCTCAATATATCTCGATATCTCATGTACCGAGGTATCATAAGTTTTGCGGAAAAGATTTATTCCGGCTCTTTTACTAGATATTCAGCCAAATAGGCTGGGACACAGTTGATCCAGAAGGTATACAGCCAGTCGACCTGAATGGTTTTGGAATCCAGATAATACTTTTCAAAATAGCGCGTAATACCACACATGAAGAAACGGAGCACTTCTCTCAATTCCGGCGTTATCGCACCCGGAAAATGGTTCCATTTCAGCAGCCTTACAAGATCCTCAACGCCCTTGTTTTCTATTTCGGAGCGCAGGTCATTCTGCCCGTAATAGGATAGAGCGTTTCCGAAGCCCTTGAGGGTGCCGTTATAAAGAAAGTTGTCCTTGCAGCAAGTAAAAAACGTTTCGAGAGAGTTTCGCTTCCCATCCGTATACCACAGAGGCTCGACAGTTATCCGATAGAGATAGGCAAGCAACTCGTTTTTATCCCGAAAGTGATTGTAAAACGTCCTGCTGCTAAGACCGGAGAGCCCCACGATATCCCCGACAGAAATACTCTCAAAGGAGTTGCTCTCAAGCAATTCCCTCAAAGCCAATGCAAATCTCTCTTTTGTTGATGGCAGAGCTTTCACGGTACCCCCCCCAGTTTCTGTTAGCATAATAAAATTTTAACACAGTTTTTGCAGAAATACAAGAAATGAACGATTTGATAACGGCTCAAAACGGGAGAATTAAATTCAGAAAAAAGGATAATTATGAACTAATACAGAAAAGTGGAAGATTGTGAATGTATTTTGCCCCATGTTTGTTTTAAAATTAACACATCAAACGTGTGAGTCATGACGCACAACAAATCAATCAGACAGGAGGTAATTGAATTGGAGACATACAAGAGCAATTACATTCAGAAAAACTACGTGGAAGGCAAGGTCATTATTATCACCGGCGCCTCCAGCGGCTTCGGCAAGCTGACTGCAAAGCGAGCCGCAGAGATGGGCGGCAAGATCGTTCTGGCGGCACGCAGCGAAGAGAAGCTGAAGGAGACCGTGGCGGAGATCAAGGCGGCGGGCGGTGAGGCCAGCTACATCGTAACAGACGTGGCGAAAAAGGACGATGTTTTCGCAATGGCTAAATTCGCGGTAGATACCTACGGCAGGATCGATGTGCTTGTTAACAACGCCGGGACGATGCCGCTGGCCTTTTTCAGTGAGCATGAGCAGGCGCTGGACAAATGGGAACAGTGCATCGACATCAGCATCAAGGGCACTATTTTCGGCATCTCCGCCGTCTATGACCAGATGATCAAGCAGGGACAGGGACAGGTGATTAATGTCTCCTCCATCTACGCCAACTTCCCCGTTGCGGGCGCAGGCGTGTATCAGGTCGCAAAGATGGGCGTGCAGTATCTGGCGGAATCTCTGCGCAGCGAGTGTCAGGGCAAAATCAAGGTCACGACCATTAAGCCCACCGGCTTTATGAAGACCAACCTTTCCAGCAGCGTGGTCGATCAGATGGCAATGATGCCCGCAGTGGCAGGCCCCCTTGAAATCCTCAGCAACTGGGTAGAAGAGGCTCCGCTGCGTCCCGATTTCCATGACATCAACAGCATGACCTACAACGATCCTGATCCACAGGTCTTGGCGGACAATATTATTTATGCCATCAATCAGCCTTGGGGTGTCAGCATCGGTGATCTGACCGTGCGCGCTTCAGGCGAATCCTTTGTCATTTGATTAGGAGGTGTTTCGATGAACAGCTATAGAACCGAAAACTACATAAAAGACAAGGTCATTGTCATCACCGGCGCTTCCAGCGGTTTCGGCAAAGAGACCGCAAAGAAGGCCGCCGAGTTGGGCGGAAAGGTCGTTCTGGCCGCGCGGCGTGAGGAATTGCTCCGGGAAATTACGCAGGAGATCCGTGAAAGCGGCGGCGAGGCTTCCTACATCAAGACCGATGTTCGTGTGAAAGATCAGGTCAATGCCATGGCGAAGTTCGCCGTGGACACCTACGGACGCATTGATGTGCTGGTCAATGATGCCGGCACAATGCCGCTTGCCTATTACAGCGAACACGCAATTGCCATGGAAGCATGGGAGCAAAGCATTGCTACCGCGATCAATGGTACACTGTACGGCATCGCGGCGGTCTATGACCAGATGATTGAGCAGGGGCAGGGACATATCGTGAACATTTCCTCCATCCTCGGCAACTATCCCGTGAGCGGTTGCGGGGTCTATAATGTGACAAAGGCCGCCGTCAGAATGCTGGGCGACAGCCTGCGCGTAGAATCCCGCGGGAAAATCAAAGTTACCAACATCAAGCCCACATCCGTGGCAAATACGGGTCTGGTCTCTACAGAAGTAGATTATAATGCAGGTCTGTCCGGCATTTACGGGAAAATCATTGACGCATTTATGGGGTTGGCGATCCCCGATCGTCTTGACACGGAGAGCATCCATTGCTTTGACTTTTCTCCGTCTATTCTGGCGGACAACATCATTTACGCCATTGACCAGCCTTGGGGCGTGAATATCAGTGAGCTGACTGTCCGCGCTTCCGGTGAAGCCATGTTTGTATAAGGAGGTCACATCATGAGCCATAAATTTTTGGAGCCTATTAAAATCGGTAATCAGACCGTGAAAAACAGAGTGATGTTCCTTGCGATGGCAAAGAATATTTCTAATTTCGACGACAGCGTATCCGCAAAAGACATCGCCTATGTGGAATCGGTCGCCGCGGGCGGCGTGGGGCTTCTTGTTCCCGGCGCAATGATCGTAGACCCGGAGTGGCCTTCTGTGCTGCCCTTGCAGCCGGGCATTTATGATGACCGCTTTATCCCCGGGCTTCGCAGGCTGGTGCTTGCTGCCCATAAGTACGACGCAAAGATCCTGTTCCAGCTTTGGCATCCCGGCGCAACCAACTATTCCGGCATTGATCCGAAGACTGTGGACGAGCTGACGAAGGACGAGATCCACGCCATTCAGGACAAGTTTGTGGCCGCTGCCAAGCGTGCTATGGCCGCCGGTGCGGACGGCATCGAGTTCCAAACCTGTCATGGCTATCTGGCCTGCCAGTTCATTTCTCCTCTGTTCAATCACCGCACTGATGAGTACGGCTGGAATAAGGTAGAGGATCGCACCCGTTTTGCCACGGAGATTTTGACCCGCATCCGCAAGGTCATCGGACCGGATAAAATCATCTCCGTGAAAATGCAGGGCTTTGACTACCCCAAGAGTGAAGGTCCCAACGGCAACGACGGAATCACGCCGGAACAGGCCGCCGAGGTCGCTCCCTATCTGGAAAAGGCCGGTGCGGATATGATTGCAGTGTCCGCCGGCGGCACAATATATCATCAGGACGATATTATGTCCGGCGATGTGCATCGTGCCGAAGGCTGGAAGGTTCCTGCTGCTACCATGGTCAAGAATGCTGTTTCCGTTCCCGTAGTAGCTACCGGCAGCATCCGTCACCCGGATTTCGTGGATCAGATCATCAATGACGGCAAGTGCGACATGGTCGGCATGGGCCGCGGCATTCTGGCTGAGCGCGAATGGGTAAAGAAGTGTGCCGAAGGTCGCGAGGATGAGCTTCGCTACTGCATCTCCTGCATGAATTGCTTCAATGTCAATCCGTTCAGCTATGAGCAGACGAACTGCTCCGTGAACCCCTTTGCCCTGCGCGAAGGCTCCAAGCGCCCCATCGTTCAGGACGGGGACGGCCGTCTGGTGGCGGTCATCGGCGCAGGCCCCGCGGGCATGGAAGCTGCGGTCACGCTCAAACAGCGCGGCTTTGACGTGGTGGTGTTCGACAAACGCGATGAGATCGGCGGTAACCTCCATGTTGCAAAGAAGCCCCCCTTCAAGGGCAAATTTGAGTGGGCTATCGACTATTATAAGTCCATGGCAAAGAAGCTGAATATCACGATGAAGCTGGGGAAGGAGGTCACGGCGCAGGAGGTTCTGGCTCTCAAACCCTATTCCATTCTGGTTGCAACCGGCAGCAACGTCATTTCCATCCCACTCGAGGGGCTGGATCAGGTACAGACGGTTCAGGCGCACGACGTGCTTGCCAACGACATGCAGTTTGCAAACAAGAAGGTCGTTGTCATCGGCGGTGGCATTACCGGGCTGGAGACTGCGCTGTATATCAACCGTCAGGGCACTAATCAGGTTTCCGTGGTGGATATGCTGCCCGAATGGCCGGTGGATATGCTGGATATGCGCTATCAGAACGAAGCGCTGCTGGAGGTCCGCCACTGCAACGATCAGGGTGTTGCCCTATTTTATAATAACAAGGTTGTGAAATTTGCCGACGGCAAGCTGTTCATTGAGAGCACCAAGGACGGCGAGGTGAAGGAGCTTCCCGCAGACGTGATCGTTCTGTCCGTGGGCGTGAAGCCCAACGACGCACTGTGGCAGGAGCTGCTTGCTTCCGGCCATCCCAGCGTCTGGAAGGCGGGCGATGCCATCGCCACCGGCAAGATAAACAAAGCCGTCCTCCACGGCAGCAAGTTCGGCTACAGCCTGAACTGAAGCATAGTAAGGCGCTGTTCTTGCACACCCTTTAAAAAGATGCGATAATCAACATGGCAATGCCCGGCTCCAAAACAGAGCCGGGCATTGTGCTGCATATTGCTTTACCGGCTTTTACGGTAAGCCGGAGCGACGTCGTAGTACTCTTCCATGCCCGTCCTTACAGCCTCGTGGAAGTCGAAGGCGGCATTTGAACAGCACCAGTCCAGGAGAGTCGCCTTAGCGATTTGTATAGAATATTTCACCAAAATCTCCGGCTTGCCAAGGTTCCTTATGATGCCGTTCTTCTGGCAGTTGGATAAGAGCTTGTAGTACAGTTCATTGTAAGCGTCGACAAAATCGAAGATACCCAGCCTTTCATCCACCTCAAGCTTCAGGAGGGTCTTACAGTAGTTGACGTTGTCCTTTGTCCACATGGGCGTGTGCAGCGCAAAAATGTATATCATGCGCTCGAAATCATTGTCCAAAAAAAGTATTTCCGACGGCTCAATATTGCTTTCCAGAGAAGCGTCGCGCATGGTCCACATAATCAAGTCCTTTTTGTCGGAAAACAGAGAATAAAAACGTGTCCTCGAAACGTTGGCCGCGGCGCAGATACTGTTTACGGATGTCTTTTCATATCCGTTGGCGTTGAACAGCTCAAGCGCTTTGTCCGCCAATTTATTCCTCACATCCACGGGTTTACTCATAGCGGTTTTTGTCCCTCCTCGCGGTACAAATTCTAAAAAATGTTCGCGCGTTCCGCAAACAAGCAGGGCGTGTGTTCAAACGCTTAACACCTTTTTTGTAGCTATTATAGAACATTCCCAGGCGGTATTGCAACTTTTTTAACACAGGCGTATTTTGATTTCAGATTCCGGCGATAGGCGGATAATGAATAATACGGAGGGAATGACTATGAGCAACAAATACCCGAATCTCATTAGATGGGCTGATTGGCTGGATAATATCTATCCTGGTCAGGAGGGAAATAACGACGAGAGCGAAAGCGTACAGTTCCTGCTGCATTTCTGCTCCGACGAGGACGCCCGCATAGCGATGATGTGCGAGCCCTTCTTCAAATCGCTCGACGAAATAGCCGAGGCGAACAACGTGACCGTCGAGGAAATTGCTTCCACTCTTGAAGAGATGAGCATGAAAGGCCTGATCATGTGCTCGTCGCTGTCCGGCGTGCTCAAATACCGCCGCTGGCCCTGGCTGCCTGGCATCCTTGAGTTCGTCGTCCTGGACAAGGAGATAGACCCCGAGCTGCTGAAATACGCCTCGGATTTCTACGAGGAGCGCATCCGTCTCACGGACATGACCGCCATGCCCTTTGAGAAAAGAGCGCACGGCGGGCTCAGGACAATACCGATAATGGAGTCCGTGGCCGCCAAATCCACGATCATGCCCTTCGAGGAGCTGAAGCCCTTCATAGACAAGGCCACCAAGTTCTCCGTCGCGAACTGCGCCTGCCGCACGGCTACGCGCGCTCTGGGCATGGGCTGCGAGCACACGCATATAGACACCTGCATCCAGCTTGACGACTACGCAGACTACGGCATCCGTACCCAGAGAGCCAGGGAGATCTCCAAGGAGGAGGTCTACGAAATACTCAGAAAGATGGAGAAGGCTGGGCACGTCCACCAGGTGTTCAACACCCAGGGGCACGACACCACCTGCTTTATCTGCAACTGCTGCGGCTGCGGCTGCGCCTCTCTGCGCACGGCCAATATGCTCAACCTGCAGATGAACATGGCCTCCAACTTTGTCGCCAAGGTGGATCCCGAAAAGTGCGTGGCCTGCGGCGCGTGCGTCGAATCCTGCAACGCCAACGCGCTCACCCTCGGCACGAATTTCTGCGAGGCGGAGTGCGAAACCAAGAACCTTCCGGACTACATGGACACCAACTGGACGGAGGAGTTCTGGGATATGGATTACCTCAAGCGGAAGATGGTAAACAAGAGCGGCAGTGCTCCCTGCAAGGCCGCCTGCCCCGCGCACATATCTATCCAGGGCTATATCCGCAAGGCCGCAGAGGGCAAATACGACGAGGCGCTCAAGGTCATCAAGAGGGACAATCCCTTCCCCGCAGTCTGCGGGCGAATCTGTCCGCATGACTGTGAAAACGAATGCACCCGCGCCCGCGTCGACGAGGCCATGGCCATCGACGACATCAAGAAGTTCATCGCCGACAAGGAGCTCGAGGAGGGGAACCTCTACGTACCGGAGAAAAAAGACAGCTACGAGGAAAAGGTAGCCGTAATAGGCGCCGGCCCCGCCGGAATGACCGCCGCGTACTATCTCGCGGTGGAGGGCTATCCCGTCACGGTGTTCGAGAAGAACGCGGCTCCCGGCGGTATGCTGAAGTTCGGCATACCCTCCTTCCGACTCAAAAAAGACGTCATAGACGCGGAGATCGAGGTTCTGCGCAGGCTGGGCGTGGAGTTCAAATGCGGCGTCGACGTCGGCAGGGACGTGACTATAGAGCAGCTTCGTGAGCAGGGCTACAAGGCCTTCTACGTCGCCATCGGCGCGCAGGCCAGCCGTAAGCTCGGCATTGAGGGCGAGGAGCTCATCGGCGTCCAGGGCGGCATCAACTTCCTTCGCGGCGTGAACGAGGGCGTCATCTCCTCCGTTGAGGGCGACACCGTGGTGATAGGCGGCGGAAACGTGGCCGTAGACGTGGCTCGCGCCGTAATGCGTCTCGGCAACCGCAATGTCAAAATGGTCTGCCTCGAAAAGGACGAGGAAATGCCCACCGTTCCCGACGAAAAGGACGAGGCTCTGGCAGAGGGAGTGGAGATTTGCAACAGCTGGGGTCCGAAGCGCATCATTGGCGAAAACGGTCGCGTCACGGGCGTGGAATTCATGCGCTGCGTGTCCGTATTTGACGAAACCGGCAGGTTCAGCCCCGTTTACGACGAGAATGACACCGTTATCATGCCCTGCTCCAACGTGTTCACCGCGATCGGGCAGTCGATTGTGTGGGGAGATCTCCTGAGCGGCACCAAGGCCAAGGTTGAGGACTTCAGAGTCGTCAATGTTGCCGAGATCTCCTATCAGACCGCCGAGGAAGACATCTTCGCCGGCGGCGACTGCGCGATGGGCCCCGGCTTTACCATCGACGCCATTGCAACCGGCAGGTCCGGCGCTATTTCCGTGCACAGGTACGTCCAGGGCAAGAACCTTCTCATTCGCCGCGAGCGCGAGTACAAGCCCTTTGATAAGGAGCTCGGGGATTACAGCGGCTTTGACAAGCAGCCCCGTCAGCGTCCGCACCACGCCGCCGCGAGCAAGGCGCTCGAGACCATGGACGATACCCGCGCCACATTTACAGAGGAACAGCTTAAGAAGGAGGCCGCCCGCTGCATGGGCTGCGGCGTTACCGTAGTAGACGAGAGAAAGTGCCTCGGCTGCGGCGTCTGCACCACCAAGTGCGAGTTCGACGCCGTAAAGCTCTACAAGGTTCACGACGCTGTGCCGCCCACCTCGCCCGACGCCTGGGCCGCCGCGCTGGGCGCAAATATCGCGGAGCGGACGAAGCGCATCGCGGCCAATTCACCCAAGACGGACGAGCAGGACTGCAGCGACTCCGGTACTGCCAGTATGATGTTCAAGAAACACGAAAGTGAAAAGCAGGACAACGCCAATGCATGAATTAGGAGTAGTTCTTAATATGCTCGATACCCTTGACGCCGCAGCCAAACGGTACGGGGTATCCCGCATCGCATCCGTAAGTGTGGATGTCGGAGAGATGACCGGCATAGTCCCCGTGTACATGCACGGGGTCTGGCCGGAGGCCGTAAACGGTACCATCTGCGCGGGCTCAGAGCTCTACATCAATATGGTGAAAGCCATCGCCCACTGCGCCGACTGCGGCAAGGACTACGAGGTCATGGAAAACGCCAGGGACGACGTCCCCATGTGCCCGTTTTGCGGCAGCACCCGCTGGACGCTCAAGCAGGGCGACCAGCTGGTAATCAAAGAAATCGAGGTAGCGGAAGAATGACAAATGGCAAAGTGCAAGTCATCGAAATAAAGCAGAGCGTATTTGAAAACAACGACCGGGAGGCGGACCGGGTCAGGGCGCAGCTCAAGAAGGAGCACACCTTCCTCCTGAACCTCATGTCCAGCCCCGGCAGCGGCAAGACTACCACGCTCAAGGCGACCATCGCACGCCTCAAGAATAAGCTGCGCATCGGCGTCATGGAGGCCGACATCGACTCGGACGTGGACGCGCTCGCCATCGCCGAGACGGGCGTCAGGAGCATCCAGCTACACACCGGCGGCATGTGCCACCTCGACGCGGGCATGACCGAGCAGGGGCTCCGTGAGCTCGGCGCCGCCGACCTCGACCTCGCGATACTCGAGAACGTTGGCAACCTCGTCTGCCCGGCGGAGTTCGACACCGGCGCGGTCAAGAATGTCGCAATACTCTCCGTGCCCGAGGGCCACGACAAGCCGCTCAAGTACCCGCTGATGTTTGAGGTGTGCCAGGCGCTGATCATAAACAAGATCGACGTCCTTCCCTACTTCGACTTCAACATGGACAAGGTGCGCGAGTTCGCGCACAAGCGCAACCCGGATATCGAGATATTCCCGATAAGCGCCAAGACCGGCGAGGGCGTGGACGCCTGGTGCAACTGGCTCGAGGCACAGGTAAGAGCTTGGAACGAATAAACTGAACAGCTGAACGCATAGCAGCGCATGAGCACCACCTCATGCGCTGCTATACCTATAAGCGCGGGCTGCGTGTCTTTAACCGCGTGAAACTCCCTTTTCCCACTTTGACACTGTTTGGCGGACTACGTTCAGCCGCGCGGCAAGCTCTTCCTGCGTAAAGCCTTTCTGCCTGCGCAGAGTTTTCAAATTTTCAGACAACATGTTTTTTACCTCCTTGCGGCATAAATACACGCCCCGTTGCCGCAAGCAACGCATAATAACAAAGCTCCACGGCAAACACCGTGGAGCTTTGAAACGATCGTTCTTCTCGGAAATATGCAAGTCCTAGCGCGGCAGGCGGCTCGTTCTCGCGCTTTTTGCGCATGGAAACGGCAACGAGCACGATGATGGTGACAAGGTACGGGAGCATCTTGTAAAGCTCCATTTGGACACGCCGGAGGATGTGCAGAGGTTTCTTGCACGAATGGACAGGGAGATGGATGCAATATCCGCTGCACGCAGCAAAATCCGTAATAAGCAGCGAGGCTGCGCCGATCCTGCGGAGAGGGTCGAGCTGAAAAAGTCCTGCGCCGCCTGCACCGCAGAGCTTTCCCGGCTTCGGAAGCAAAAGCAAACCGCCTATAACATGATTGAGGATAACCCAAAGCTGAAAGCCCTCTTGGCGTGTGAATTGGATGCGTGGGTGGAAAACGACCCCTACCTATCCCCGCGGGAAAAGCAGGTGCTGCGAAATCAGCAACCGTCCCAAGAGGACAAGACGATTATACGATGAAAGGAAGGATTCGATGAAGAACGACCGATCGATTGATTTGGGGCTGACCGGGTATGAGGAGCTTTTTATGAGCACGGAGGAACGGCTTGATGCGAAAAAGCCAAAGGTAGAGGCAATCCCGCTGGCTGACCTCACACCCTTTCGAAATCACCCCTTTAAGGTGAAGGAGGACGAGGAAATGGCGCAGCTCATGCGGAGCATTGCCGATGCCGGCGTGCTCTCTCCGGCACTGGCAAGGCCGCTGCCTGACGGCGGCTATGAGCTGATCTCAGGCCACCGGCGGCTGGCAGCGTGCAAGGCGCTGGGGATGGGCACCATGCCGGTGATTATCCGTGACCTGACAGACGAGGAGGCTGTTATCACCATGGTGGACAGCAACCTGCAAAGAGAGCATATCCTGCCGTCGGAAAAGGCCTTTGCGTACAAGATGAAATACGATGCTTTGAAACATCAGGGAACTTCGTCCCAACTTGGGACGAAGTTGAGAACAGACGAACTGCTTGCACAAAACAGCAGCGACAGCCGCAACCAAATCCAACGCTACATCCGACTCACCCACCTGATCCCCGACATCCTGAAGCTGGTGGACGAGGGCAAGATCGCCCTGACTCCGGCGGTGGAGCTGTCCTATTTGCAGCCGTCCGAGCAGGAGATGCTCTTCTCCGTGATGGACAGCGATGAGGTAACGCCGTCCTTGTCTCAGGCCCGGCGGCTGCGGCGCATGAGCGAGGCGCAGACTCTCACGGATGACGCGGTGCTGCAGCTTCTGTCCGAGGTTAAGGGCAATCAGGTGGAATATGTGAAGGTGCCGGTAGACAAGCTTCGCAGCTTTTTCCGCCCGGACACCTCCGTGAAGCAGATGACCGAGACACTTGTCAAGGCCATGGACTTTTATAACAAACACTTGGCGCGGCAGCACAAAGACCGGGACGCTCGGTGAAAGGAGATTAAATTATGAAAGCTAATTTTGATTTTAACCGTTTGAGCGAAAGCAGAAAACAGGAGCTTGACCGTATGGTCGCAGATTTTTCCGAGGCGGGTTGCCTCTTTGTTGAGGATCTTTTCCTTGAATTCCTCATCGATGCTGATAACGGTATTGACCGCAGCGACGATAAGCTTGTGGCAACCTTTGATGATGAGTGCGGACACGAGCTTGTGTTTATTCTCTCTCAGGAAGAGGTTCACTATGTAATCCATGCTATTTCGGAAAAACTGGATAATATCGTATGCGAAGGCGGCACTCCCTTCGGTGAGGATGAAAACGAAGAGGGTATTGTCAGCCTCTCGCCGGTGAACACAGAAGAAGAGCTTGATATGCTTCTCGCACATGTGCTTGGTGACGATGGAGGTGGTGCCGATGACTAAAATCGAAATTCAGACCCTATACGAGGTGATGTTCACGGACTACCCCGACATTGTAAATGTGGCGCAGGTGCAGGCGATGCTGGGCATCAGCCGTCATCTGGCCTATGCGCTGATCGGCGACGGCGACATCCCCGGTATGAAAATCGGCAATGCATACCGCGTACCGAAAATCAATGTGATCCGCTACGCACTCTCGGCGGGAAATCCGCAGCCGGCGGCGTAGCCGGGATTTGAACCTGTATGGCACATTGGACGGGCATTCCCGCCGGGCGTATAATAAAAACGGTCCGAAAGGGTGCCCGTTCATGTGCTATCCGCAAAGGAGGTAGAGTTTATGATAGCAGGACACCTGCAAATAAAAAACGACAATTACTACATGGTGCTGAATTACACGGACGCCAACGGCAAGCGCAGGCAGCCGTGGATTCCCACAGGACTTCCCGCAAAGGGAAACAAGCGCCGCGCTGAAAAGCTGCTGCTGGACACTCGCAAGAGCTTTGTCCCGCCAGTTGTGAGCAAGGAGAACGAGGACATCTCCTCCGATATGCTGTTTGCCGACTACATGGAGCTGTGGCTGGAGATTATCCGCAGCTCGGTGGAAAAGACCACCTTTTCCTCTTACACGCAGATGGTAAAGGGGAAGATCGCACCGTATTTCCGAAACACCGGACTGACGCTGGACGGAATTCAAGCCAAGCACATTCAGAGCTTTTATCTGCATGAGCTGAAAACCGTGTCACCCGGTACGGTGATCCACTATCACGCCAATATCCACAAGGCGCTGAAATACGCCGTCAAAATGGACCTGATTCCCTTCAACCCCGCCGACAAGGTGGAGCGCCCCAAGAAGCAGCGGTACATTGCGGACTATTACCGGCAGGAGGAGCTGGAGAGGCTGCTGGAAGCGTCCAAGGATCATCCGTACTCCCTGCTGATTCAGATGACCGCCTTTTACGGCCTGCGCCGCAGCGAGGCGCTGGGGCTGAAGTGGGACGCCATCGACTTTGAGCGGGACACCATCACCATTAAGCACATTGTAACCAACGCAAAGATAGACGGCAAATGTGAAATCGTCTGCGCCGACCGTGCCAAGACGAAATCCAGCCTGCGCTCCCTGCCGCTGGTCAGCAACATCCGGGAAAAGCTGCTGGCGCTGAGGGAGCAGCAAAAGGAGGATAGGCGCGTATGCGGAAATTGCTACAGCAAAAAGTATGACGGCTATGTTTTTGTGGATGCCATGGGCAATATCTTCAACCCCAGAAGCGTTACCGCCAATTTCAGCAAGCTGCTGGAGCAGAACGGTCTGCGGCACATTCGCTTTCACGACCTCAGACACAGCTGTGCCTCACTGCTTTTGGCAAACGATGTGCCTCTGAAGCAAATCCAGGAGTGGCTGGGCCACAGCGACATCGGCACGACGGCGAATATTTACAGCCATTTGGATTACAAGTCCAAGATCACCTCGGCAAATGTAATGGACAATATCCTGACTCTGCCGGACACAGGGCAGACCGGCTGGCACACATGAGTTCTTGCCGAAAATCATGTACGCCGATGTGACCTTGAGAGAAAAGAAAAGCCCAGTCATATGGGCAAAAGCCTTGATATGACTGGGTTTTTGGCGGAGAGTTAGGGATTCGAACCCTAGGTTCCTTTTGGGAACACGACATTTCGAGTGTCGCACCTTCGACCTCTCGGACAACTCTCCGTATTACTCAAGTGTAATCCTTGCTCCGGAAGAATGCAAGAAAAACACGCAAGAACGATATGAAATTGTGAAATCCGAACCCGCGCAAAGCCCTGTGCGGCGGACATTTTCAGCGGACGAAACGGCCGGAGCTTCCAAAAATTTCGAGTCAGGGCCGTTATGACCACTTCGATACCTATCCATATACATTTTGCGAATGCACGCATGATTATAACCAATCCCGCGGAAAAAATCAAGTCCAGCGGTACAATTTCCGTAAATTCTGTGCCTCCGGCGGTGGAATTTCCGCAGATTCTGTTGTATAGTATCCTTGTTCGCGCCGATTTGCGGCGCAAATACGCATAAAAAGGATACTTTTGCTGTGGACGATATGAAAAAAGAGGCCGAACGTGAGGCGCGCACCATGTGGGAATTCATCTGCACGTTCCTCAAATGGCTCGTTATCGCGGGTGTGACCGGCGGCATCGGCGGGCTGGTCGGCTCGGCCTTTCACCTGAGCGTGAACTGGGCGGCGACGTTTCGCGCCGCGCACCCGTGGCTGCTGTGGCTGCTGCCTGTGGGCGGCTTGCTGATCGCGGCCATTTACCGCCTGACCAAAATGGAAAACAAGAACACCAATGCCATCATCGACGCCATCCACTTCGGCGACAAGGTGCCGCTGCTGCTCGTGCCGGCGATCTATCTGTCGACCGTCATCACGCACCTGTTCGGCGGCAGCGCCGGTCGTGAGGGCGCGGCGCTGCAGATCGGCGGCAGCCTCGGCTGCTACATCGGGCGGCTGTTCCACCTCGATGAAAAGGATATGCGCATTGCCACGCTCTGCGGCATGAGCGCCGTGTTTTCGGCGCTGTTCGGCACGCCGCTGACCGCGACCATCTTCGCGCTCGAGGTCATCAGCGTGGGCGTGTTTTACTATTCCGCGCTCGTGCCGTGCATCGTCGCCTCGCTTGTCGCGCTCGCCATCGCCAACGCCTTCGGCATCGCGCCGACGCAGTTCACGTTTGCATTCGCGGCCGCGCCGAAGTTTCTGCTGCTGCGTGTGGCGGCGCTCGCTGCCGTGTGCTCGCTGATGAGCATCCTCTTTTGCGTGACCATGCACGGCACGGAGCGGCTGTTTTCCAGCCGCATCCCGAACACGTGGCTGCGCATCGCCGCGGGCGGCGGGATCGTGATCGTGCTGTCGCTGCTCGTCGGCACGGGGGACTATAACGGCGCCGGCATGGACGTCATCACCCGCGCCATCGAGGACGGACAGGCGGCGCCCGACGCGTTTTTCTGGAAGCTGCTGTTCACCGCCGTCACCATCGGCAGCGGCTTCAAGGGCGGCGAGGTCGTGCCGACGTTTTTCATCGGCGCAACGCTCGGCTGCGTGCTCGGCAGTCTGCTCGGCATCCCGACGGGGTTTGCCGCGGCGCTCGGGCTCGTGTGCGTGTTCTGCGGCGCGGTCAACTGTCCGATCGCGTCGATGGTGCTGAGCATCGAGCTCTTCGGTGCGGGGCAGCTCGTGTATTTCGCGCTTGCGTGCGGCGTCGCCTATATGCTCTCGGGCTATTTCGGCCTCTACAGCAGCCAGAAGATCCTCTATTCCAAGCTGAGAACGGAATTTATCAACATCCACGCCAAATAATTCGACGCCCGGACACGTAGTGTCCGGGCGTGCCTGTCAAAAAGTATTCCTTTTTGACAAAGGGGGGCTGCCTGACTGCAGCGCACGCGCTGTCCGCCGGAGGCGGACGGCTCGCACGTTTGCAGGCCGAGAAGTATTTTCTTCGCCGCACATGTCGCCGAAGAAAATGATTG
>ERZ791645.235-NODE-235-length-50521-cov-9.085503_pt1 | contig 50521 bp, 37 predicted proteins | sample MGYA00509939_ERZ791645 | MGnify/ENA primary metagenome ERZ791645 (study PRJEB30046, sample SAMN00715249) | human gut metagenome | study: EMG produced TPA metagenomics assembly of the A metagenome-wide association study of gut microbiota in type 2... | reverse complement strand
ATAATATCCGCATGAACGAAAAAGATAAACTTTTATTCATGTTCCAAAAATCAATGTCATTAAAATAATGGAGCGGTCAGGAAATTTCTATAAGGCAATACGGTTGGGATATATACTTATCTCCATTCTTATCGGATGTATGGCATATAATAGCCTCTATGAATGGCAGGAGATAGAAGCATTAGAACTTGGCAATAAAAAAATAGACGAGCTCCGAAAAGAAATAAACAATATCAATATTCAAATGATAAAATTTTCTCTATTGGGTGAAACAATACTGGAATGGAACGATAAAGATATCGAGCATTACCATGCACGGCGTATGGCAATGGACAGTATGCTCTGCCGTTTCAAGGCCACCTATCCAGCAGAGCGCATCGATAGTGTGCGCAGTCTTTTAGAGGATAAGGAACGACAGATGTTCCAGATAGTCCGGTTAATGGATGAACAACAATCTATTAACAAGAAGATAGCCAATCAAATTCCGGTTATTGTACAGAAAAGTGTGCAGGAACAGTCCAAAAAGCCAAAACGAAAAGGTTTCTTAGGCATATTCGGCAAAAAAAAGGAAGTAACTCCAGCAGTATCAACCACTATCCTTCATTCGGTCAATAGAAACGTAATCAGCGAACAGAAAGTGCAGGATCGCCAATTGTCGGAACAAGCCGACAGCCTTGCAGCTCGTAATGCAGAACTTAACAGACAACTGCAAGAATTGATTTTGGTACTGATTTCAAAAGCTATCAAGATAAGCATATGATAATAATTCGGTTCCCAGAGCCGTTTACCTTATCAAGTGCAAAGGCTGGAATAATTGTTGTTGATAAAAAATATCATCAAACAAGATACTTTACACTGGAAGCTTCTTTTGGTGGGTGTATGATAGTTGAAATCTCAGGACAGAAGCGCAACAATACAGGTGTTACTGTTGCAGATAAAGAAGACCTTACAGAATTTGCATCTATCGTTTTCTGTTTAGCCATAAAGCAAGACAATAATAATTTTGCATCAACAGAACCTGTCACAAATAAGCCAGAACAAGCTGGTGCTGGTGAAAGAGTCATAGCATTATCGCTTAATACTCTAATAGAACAAATGTCAGCAAGATACTCTGAATGGAAAGGTCTGTTTACAGTAACTCCTATGGCTGACCATGTTTTGGTTAAATGCCATAAAGGGTTTGATGATACAAATACTCGCAAAGCTATACCATGTTTATGGAGAAGAAAATCCTTTGTTGATAATTGCAAAATGTTTGATGTCAAAAGAATCGTATTTTTAGACTCTGTGAATCATACTTTTGACGAATTAAAGCCAATGGAAATAGATATATCTACACTTTCTTGATTAGAGTATAAGAACTTGCTTTGTCAAATTTCAAACAAAGTAAGTTCTTATACTTATTATCCAAATCTATAGCGATAAGCCTCTTGGCTTTTTTCTTAGAACCGCACCCAATCCCACTTTTTGTGTTCCGTCCCAATTCGTAAGTTGGTCAGCGCACCCATTAGAACCACCAAGCGATACGTAAGTGTCTGCACTACATGACATATGGTCAACAAAAGCGAGAAAGTTGTCAATGGCGTTGTCTGTGAATTGAACTTCATTCGTGGCGAAGAGTTTTGTCCAGTTGGTGACACATTCCTGCTTGAAGTCTGTAAAACCATGCCAAGACATATCAGATAAGAACCTCTTTGCTGCCGATTCTATACTGGCTTTAGAGTCCAATCCAATATTATGCTTTACAGCAGATGCCATAATGCTATAGTATATGGAAGCCGATTCTTTCTCGTTGAAGTTGACTCTGTCTGTTTTTGCAAAGGAAGACAATGCTTTATGCCCCTCTCTGATAAACATATCAAGCACTCCTATGTATCTATTTTGCCGAGCCATGCTTTCACGTTTAGCTTCGGCTTCTTGCCGAGCCTTTTCTTTTGTTTCTTTCTCCTTACGTGCTTCCACTCGTCTCCATGCGTCTGTCATTTCAGGCTCTTGCCAAATGGCATTCCAACGAGCCTTCAAATCATTGTACATTTCCAAAAGTGTAGTATTATAACTTTTGGTACTGGCGAGTTCTTCCTTAGCACAGAAAAATTGAGTAGTCACTCGCTCCACAGCCTTCTCGTCAAGTTGAGAGATGCGTTGTTTGACTTTGTTGTTTTCAGTCTTTAGCGCATCATTCTCGGCACGAAGCGACTTGTTCTCCTCTATCTGCTTATTGAGGTTCTGCATATAGTAAGTGTATGTCTTGTTGATAGACTTGCGTACACCTTCATTCTGCTTGTCACGTTCTGCATTGATGGCTGCTACAAGAGCCTTGATTGCAGCGTAGATATTAGCCACACGCTCCTCACGCCACGCCTTTTGTCCGATAATAGTAGGAATCGGGATGGCAAGTTCTTTCTTTACGGCATTCATTGCTTCTTGAACTGGAGCCTTGATGTTGAGAAAAGGAATGGTCAGCTCCTTCTTGTCGATCAGGGCAAGTACAGCATACTTCTCCACTTTGTCAAGAGCGACTTTCGCCTGACGTTCAGCTTCAAGCACCACCTTGTTCTTATGCTTGCGTCCTCGCTTTTCTTCCTCTGAAAGTTCATCATAGGAGAAGCCTCTTGCCAAGCCATACTTATGCCCTACCTTGTTGTAATAGTCAGTATGCAGTTGGGAAAGGTATTGTGATTTGTCCTTTGCTCGCTCTCCCCACACTTTGGCATAAGAGACCCTTTCAACAACACCCTTTGCCGCTTCCGATTTTGTGTAGTTGTCACGTTCTTCTTTTGGAAGTGCTCTCCATTCCTTGGTAGAGAGAACCTTTTCTGGATTATCCTTGTGAATGTACTTGCTTCCGATGCGCCCTCGTTTCTTTACTTGTTCAACAGGCACGGTCTGCACATGGGCATGGATGCTTGTCTCATCACAATGCACATCAAAGCCGATGACATTCTCTTCTCCCCATTTTTCACATGCAAAGCGGTAGGTGTCCAATGCCCAGTCATAGATGCCTTTTTGTAATGTCACATTGCTGTGGTCAGCATTTGGATCTGACGTGTTGAGTTTCTGTTCACCAAAGGCAAGCCTGTTAAGCACATCATGGTCACCACTGAAGATGATGCCGACAGTGCAGTTCGGACTGTTCCTTGAAACTTGGTCGGGACGCTTGGCATCCATATATGGCTTGAAACCAAGTTCATCAAGTCTGTGCTGCAAGCGTTCATGCAACGGCACAGACTGGGAACCAAGAGGCACGATCTTTTCACCCTTGACTATCTCAAAGTTGAGTCTCTTGCGTGAGTAGTTATAATGGTTGTTCTTGTCTATGTCTGCGTTTTTTAGTTGGTAACGCTTCTCGTCCCAACCTCTGCGTTCCGCCTCGTTGCCCACTTGGGACGAGAACGATTTCTTGTCTGTGCCTACATGGATGGCGGCACGTGGTATGTTTCTTTCCATAAGAATTTCATTTGAGCTTGTAACGTAGTTCTTGTATAATTGGAGACAGGTCTCGGGCAGAGCCTGAGCATAATAGAAGGACTTTTTAAGTGAACATCGCAAGCATGTGAATCTAAAAGTCCCTATTATGTTTAGGACTTTTGTGAAAGTCTGTCACGCAAGCGTGCTCGCAGATCCTTACTCACTCTGCTATGACTCTTCCACCAACACCAACCCAAGACTGTCTATCAGATGCAGGAGTGGCGGATGTTGCTTTATCAGCCTTTGTAGCACCATCTGCGGTGTTTCTGTCATCAGCAGGAAGTCGGCAATGTCAAGACCTTTGGTCTTTTGTTCATCGGTGGCATTGTCTTCCAAGATGTTGCTTATGACAACCCTTTTGCAAACAGATTGCAGCAATGGAATTTTTGATTTCCATTTGTCCGTTGCTCCAAGGTCAGGGAACAAAATGATGTCCCGACCTCCCAATACCTTGACAGCGATTTGGTTGAGACAGCCATGCATACCTCCAGTTGCCAGCCAGATGAAATTGGGGATGAAATGGGATGCGATTATGGCAGTTTTTTCACTCTCGACAATAGCGACCGACATTGTGGGATGCTGTGCCAGCAAATGCTCACCAAAGAAACATTGGCACAAGTTGAAATCTGGAAGATGAAGAAAAGCATGCGCCCATCCAACATAAGAACGTGGCTCTTTCACACGATGTCCGTCTTTGAGATTATACAGCATGACCTTGCCAGTCCTCACTTTATCATCCTTGTCAACTTGCCAATAAATGGTTGAGCCTCCCCACTTATAGGATGTTCCGACATGATACATCATCATCAGCCTTTCTGTCTCTTGTTCACCAAAGACCTTGGAAAGGTACTGGTATAACGGATTGATTCCGTAATGAGACAAGGAACGCTCCATAATAGCGTTGGCGATATAGGAAATAGACTTTTCTACGACTTTCGGTTGGATATTCCTTCTTGTCGGATATGGCAATTTGTCCTTAGATATAAAGTCTGGATGCTCACGGAAATAGTCTTTAGGAGTATAGTGATACCCACAACTATGCTCATGGTCGCATTTGCCTACATTGTCAGGGAAGGATACTTCCCCCTCATCATCTATGTATCTTGTGAAACAACGCTTGCGCTCACAATTCGGGCATGTGTAACGATTACCCAATCTGTATTTCTCCAAGTGAAATCTATACTCGTTCATCATCGTAACTGAAATGAATTATTGGTGAATTTCAGCTTTCAGTTCTTTCATGTTTTCAGTTACGCACTTGTCAACTGAAAAACTGAAACAAATGAATACTGAAAACAGGTTGGTTTATGTTTCAGTTGCCTGTCATGTTTCGAACTTTACTTTTTCGTAAAATCCTTTCTTTGCCTTTGTGATTAGTCCAGACTTCATAAGATCCTTTATATAGTTCATCACAGTACGGTCTGTAACACGCAGATTCTCCATTCCTGTTTTAATGGCAGTTTTTGTGTCAAAACTGTCTTCCAACAGATACAGCAACTCCTTGGACATAGAATCACAGGTGTCTTCAGCAACAAAGGCTCGGCAGCGTTGATAACAATTCTCACAATATTCATTGAGCTGTAATGCTCCTTTTATGGAATCCACATCAATACTTTGCAGATGGCTCTCGCCACAGGCGTATCTTAGAGCTTGGAGCAATAAGGCAATGCGTGCGACGTGGGTATTGTGCTTCATCACCCTCGTTTCAACATCTTCATCGTCCTCTATGGCATTGATGGCATCCACATTTCTGTTCCACCAACCAAAGAAAAGGGAATGTGCGTCCTTGTCCATATAAAGGATATTTGGACAACATTCATTTGTGTCATTACACCTTGCATAGTCAAGTCCAAAGATTTTCCCGATGATGTCAGCCCATTTTCTTGAAGCCTCGCTCTGGCGCACATGGCCGTCTTCCTCATCCTGCCAGTGTGGAACTTTCTTGGATTTGGGATATACAACCAGAATACGGTCAAGGAAACCTGTATCCATGAATTTGGAAGCCATCAGTTCCTTCATTCGTTTGGTCTGTGTTGTACCGATGATGTTGACACATGGCTCTTCTACACGTTGTGGGCGGTCATTCTTGACACGTGTGTTCTCCAAGTGGCATCCGCTCCAGATGGAAAGTAGGCGTTCAAGCATGGGATTTTTCCCATACCTGTCTGTATTGGCAAGCAGTCCGAGAATTTCATCATAGTTGATGGCTATGCCACGCAAGTTGTTGTAATGCTCCAATACCAGAGCCTCCAATGTAAAGTCATCCAATGTGACCCTTTTCAGAATAGGCTTCTTCATTTCCTTGCTTCCGCTTTCCTTTGTTGCACATGCTGCCTCATATAGGTCAAGTTCATAGCAAAACTTGTCAAACAGCTTTCGTTCATACTCCCGAATTGGCTTGTATGCAAGCTGTAATGGTGGAGTTTTGCCCATGCCAGGTCTGCCAACCAATATGATATAAAGGGCGGCATTCGTGTCCCAATCCTGCTTAACGTGAATACGATAGGTATTGCCAAGAGCCGCTGATGCTGCCGACAGCATGGACATGGCGACATAATCCACCTTGAAATTGCCGTGCACCACCATGTCTATGATGATGGACTGCATTTTTTGTGGAAATACCTCAAGAGGGAAGCCTGAGTCCGCTAAAGACTCGGCTTCCATGTTGATTTTGTTACAGAGTTCAAGCGTATCCATGACATTACCAGTTTAAGGGTTTCGGTTTGCGCTTGTTTCCTGCAAGAATGGTAGCGTTCTCTTCTTCTGCAGTGAGAGGTACAGGATTCTTGCGGTTTGTCTCCAGCCATTTGTCAAGTTCATCTTGATAAAGGCAATAACGCTTGCCCGGCTTGGTGGCAGGAATGCTACCGTTGCCAAGTTTCATGTAGAGGGTAGCCATCGGCATCTTTAGATATGCAGATGCTTCCTCCACACTCATAGGTATGTGCGTGTTCGCCTTGTGTGGCTTGTTCTGTGATTGCAGACTGATGATCATCTGCTTCATGCCCACCACTTCGTCCCGAAGCTGGGCAACGACCATTGGAAGGTCGTTGAAAGTTAATTCCTTTGTCATATACAAGTAATTTAAAAAAACTGGGACAAAGGAACAGAATGATGCTTTCGTTACTGAGGTTCGTGACAGTCATTTGTCATTCACGAAGGAATAACTCTAACAATGGGGATTATTCGGGATTTACCTCCGTCACATTATGGAAATCATATCTACCATTGTCTGGCTCATCAATAGGAATGACATCATTGGAACATGGTGCTTTCAGGTTCTTCAATGTGCTGTAGTCCAAGCCGTCAAACGGTTTGGGAAACAAAGCCTTGATAAAGGCTATTCGCATTGCCATTGTGTAATCACGTTTACCAAAACGTTCTGCGATATTCCACACGAAGTGCCTTAAAGGGATATTCTCAACATTTTTCTTGAAACGGTTTGTTGCTGTCGGGGTATAGTTGGTGTCGTTGCTCCATTCCTTGACAGCCTCAATTACCTTGTACAAATCTTCCTCATACAGAAACCTTGACATGGTACGGTGCACATAGTCAAGTACGGCTCTCGTTCGTTTTTCCTTTTCCTCCTGTGCTTCTTTTTCTTGTGCCTCTACACACTTGGCATAGTCCTCATGACTATATTTTACAGACTCTGTTTGTGGTGAAATTTGCTTTGGCTGTTCTTGTTCTGTTGCTGGCTCTGCTTCTACAACGTTTTTCTTTGTCTTGCTGTTGCTACCAATGGTCATCAGTTCATAGGGATAATTCACCATAGAAATGAATATCGCCCAAAGCAGGATATTGCTTCCTACAAAGATGATTGACTCGACAAACAGACTTTGGTGGAAGTCATTGCCTACATACATCGCCACGACAAGAGAGATGGCGAGAATTGCTGTACCAACAAAAGCGTAGATGGTACAATCTGAAGTTTTCTTGTTTACTGTCATTATTGTATTCGTTTTATTGTTATTCGTTCAAAAACTTCCACAAAGTTAGATGCAGAAGCATGTAAAAGCCGCATTTACGTTCTCTGGCACTCTTTCTTTTACGCTTTATTAGCGTTCTAATATGAAATCAGACTCTGAATCATACTTTAAACTGCTCGTTAGTGCCAGTTGCTGCTTATTACTGACTACAAAGATAAGGATGAAGAAAAGGGAAATTTGCAGTTCCTCTTCAATATCAATAGAAATTGGAGTGTATTTGTCGAATTGGTTCTATCCACGACCACAAATAGAACCAACAAAACGAGAAAAGGACTATTGGAACACTATCATTCCAACAGTCCTTTTCTGCGTGTTATTGTCAAATGGTTACTTCTTCAAGGTGATGCAGCCAACCGAAGCACGCTTCTGAGCATCGGAAATCTTGGCATACACCTCTGTCGTTGCCACATTCTTGTGACCAAGATAACGCTGCACTACGGCAATACTGGTTCCTGCATCGAGCTGGAGACAGGCAAAGCTGTGGCGTGAGCAATGATAGGAGATATGCTTGGTAATCCCTGCATCTTTCAGCCAGTTCTTCAATGGTGCCTGTGTCATGGAGTCTTTGAAATCGGGGAACACCTTGCCTCGTTTATCCGGTGAATAGCCAATCAGTTCCAAGGCTTCCTCACTGATGGGGTTATGCACAATGTCCTTTGTCTTCTGCATTCGTGTGGTGACATACATCACACCATCGCTGCCGTATGGCTGTATCTCCTCCCAAGTGAGTTTCTTGATGTCGCTCTTTCTCAATGCCGTTAGGCAAGAGAACAGGAAGGCTCGCTTCAATGCAGGGGCAGAGCAAGGCGTGGATGCCAAGCGGATAACCTCGTCTTGCGAAAGATGCTCCTTGTCTGTCGGGATTGTCTCGATACGTTCCAAGAAACCATTTGGATTCTCCTTTATCTTATGGTCACGATAGGCTGTATGTATTGAAGCACGGAAAGTTGACCAGTAGTTAGCTGCGGAGTTGATATGCAGTTTTCTGTTCTTATGCAGTCCCTGTGGTGCTGTCAGCAGATACTCCCGAAACCTGTTGCACAAGTCCACGTTTATCTCCCCGAAGGTACACTTGCCTTGCGTGAAGGTACGAAAGTGCATATAGACGTGCTGCCACTTGGAGTTCTTCTTGTCTGCCAGTTTCTTGAAGTAGGCGAGGAAATCTCCTTTCATCTTCTCCTTGTCGAAGAAATCGTAACGCTCGTTGACGATAGCCTCGAAGCGACGGCAGCGTATCGCCTCGGCTCTTGCCGTAAGGTTGAGGTTGTACTTATGTTCCATCTGGTTCTTCGGCTTGGCATAGATGTAGATGCCAAGCGACTCATGGCGGATGACTTTCATCGTGCTCTCGTCACGATAGCCTGGATAATAGTCAAGATAATAGGACAGCATGTGTCCGTCCTTGATTTTGCGTGTACGCAATGATACGGTCTTGCAAATGTTGCTCATAACTGATATGTATTATTGATGATTATTCGTGGTGAAGTGTATCTTCACGGCTGCAAAATAACTGAATGATACTTCCGTGACTCCCATTATTTGCAGTCATTGATGGATAATGATGAAATCATTTGAAATCACAGTCCTTTTGCAACTCTTTCTGCCATTGCTCGCTCCACATCCGTCTTCAAAAGCAGGTTTTTCACTCCAACTTTAACCTTACTGATATGGTGAACTCTCACTATATGGCAGATGTTTGCACTTGTCAGACCATACAACTGCTGCACTTGTTCTGTGGTATAATAGCTGTCATCGTTCATGAGGTCAGTCTTGCGAAGTTCTTCAAGATGCTCCTTTGAGTAATAGGTACGACCGTACTCACGTTTAGTGGGTATCTTATGTCGATATGTATATGCCCTAAGTGCAGACTTGCTCATACTGAAAGCATCCTCTACATCATCAGCCGTCACCCATTCCGTGATACTGTTGAGGTCAACGGCAGTACCGAAGAACTCATCAATATGCCGTTTGCTGTAATAGTTCTTGCCAGCGATACGGCACATCGGTATCTGGTTGCGCTTGGCGGATGTATAGAGCCAAGACTTCTTGACCTTATAAATGGACATCACTTCCTCGCCCGAATAATAGTCAAGCACCTCATTCTCCTCTTTCCCTTTTATTGGTTCCTGGTTTTGTGTTGGCTTTTCTGTTTTTGCCTTTTTACTGGGCTTGCTCTTGCTGACAGGAACCACACGCTTGTAGGGATTACCCTCAAACATCTTCTCTATATCAGCCTTTCTTACGAATGCCATTCGGCTGCTCAATCTTGATGCCTTCAACTTGCCGTTAGCCACAAGTTTGTAGATATACTGTCGGGTGCATCCCATCAGCACAGCTGCCTTTGAGAATGTAAGATACTCCTGATGTTGCAGATTCATGATAGGTTCAATACCGTTAATCAAGTCCTGCTGTCTTTTCTTTCTAAGACGTTTTGCCTCTGCCTGACATTCCTCGGAACAGTATTTCTGCATACCGCTCCTTGGCACGAATGTCTTGCCACAAAATTCACATTTTCTTGTCGGTCTCATACTCTTTGATATTGCTATGTTCTACATACTTTGAGTATTCCATCGATGGAGTAAACGGAAGTGAACCATTGACAACCTTTGTCAACCCAGTCCACGATATAACGCTTTTTGCCTATCAGCTTCAAATTTGTCCTTCATCGTAACCACTCGTAAACCCTTGTCTACTACGTTCACGATATGACAAAATAAAAGCTCCGCAAATTCTCCACGGTAGAAATACGCTGCAAAAATATGTGGAAAATCGGGAACTGCCAAAAAGCACTCAGAAAGTGTTAAAAATCAAAGAGTATTGAAAATCAAGGCTTTATGTTTGGTTGGTCATAGTAAGTTATGGTTAGTTATAAGGCTCTAAATACAGTCTCTAAAAGTCCAACGCAAAATAGTCGTTACATTATCCGGAATTGTTATTGATTGAAGGCTTACACACTCATAAAAAGCCCCTTCTCCAATATAAGATACTTTATTAGGAATATCAATAGTCTTTAAATTTTTAGCATTAAAAAATGCACCTTGTTCTATAGAAGTTGTATTATCGGGAAGTATTATTGAGACCAATGCATTACAATAACTAAACATCCGAACTCCAATTACACTTTCGAACGCATGCTCACCGTCACCGTAAGTTCCACTACCACTAATTATATTCACTTCTGACAAATCTAATTTTTGCAACATACCCTGCGACGAACGTTCTCCTGCCATTTCACGTAAATATTGAATATCAGTACCGTTAAGATTTCCGGTTAATATCAAGTTGGTTATTTGATATTTTTTTGAAGGTGCTATCAATTTATTTAATGTTCCTGCTGTTTCCACATGCAGTTCTATTGCATCTTTATCTTTAACTCGCCCCTGATTAATAATTATATCTTCTGATATTGCCTTACTCACAGACTCAATTGTAATAATCCCTTTTCTTCTTTTTGAAAGCGTATTTTCTTCTATCTGAAAATACAATTTATTATTAGCCAATCCTTTTATCTGAAAATTATCAACAGGTTTTATCCAATCATATTCATCTAAGACTGTAACTTGATACTCAACATTCGCATTAAGTTCAATTTCAATGACTTTCCCGTTGACAGGTATATCATATTCTTTTTGAGATACTATAATTGCATCCTTTTGAGCTTGAATTATTTTCATTGTCTCTTTTATTGAACTATTCTTATCGTAGAAAATAATTTCAGCTTCCCTACTTTCATATGTTTCATTGGGACTAATCGTATAATACAAGGTAGAACTTGACACTCCACGCGTTTCCACCATTTCCTTCACCCAACTCACGTTAGGCATTTGGACATCAAAACTAAAATTACTATTCACTTCAACGGTTACAACTGTCCCTTTATCACTAACAGGATATTCATTTTTAGTAAGCATCAATACTCCTTCACCTGCTTGATAAATGTGTACTACTTCCGAAATATCTTTGCTTTGAAATATAATTTCACCTTCACGTTTATCATATTCATCGCTAGAGGTAATATTGAATGACAAAGTTATATTTTCCAACGAGCGAGATTTTGTAACCTGCGTAATCCATTTTTGAGATGTTGGTGGAATGATAACCTTATATTCAACATTAGCTTTCACTTCAACATCAATTGTATGATGAGATTTATCCAGTTCAAAAATATTTGATGATACCAATAGTGCATCTTGTTGTTTTTGAGTAACCCTTATTCTTTTTTCAATTTCTCCGACTTTCAACGTCAATACAGCATTACGTTCATCATAAAATGTGTTCTCTGTTACTTTTATCGTCAGTGATACAGTACCTGCTACTCCATTATTAGACGAAACAGTACACCATTCTATATTAGTTGGTATAGCAATATTCCATTTCTTGTTAGTATCGAAAGTTAAAGTTTTCTCCTCATTATTTGAGGTAAAACAGATTCCTTTTTCAAAATACCCTTCACTTTCTCCCAAAGGTTTTAATATAGTCTCAACATCATGGCTTTCTTCCTCTCTTGAATTGTTGACAGGATTATCATCTCCACAACCTATCAATACAAGAAGCACATATACAATGCTACTAATAAATACAATATAATTATTTCTCATTATTTCATTTATTTAAAAACAGTAAAGTAAAGGAGTTAATGCTAGCCTAATAAGACTAGCACTATACGGTTAAATCCCAATTATTGTTTTGTGTATGTAATTACCTCTCCTTCACCTTCTTCATCAATATCATCAACTAATACCAGTTTGGAACTTGTCAGTTCTTGAACACGCATTGAATAAATATCAGTTTCTCCGTAACTATCTTCTTCCCAAATGAAAGTGAAGACCTTACTCTTCTCATCATAAGTATATTTGAAGTTTTCTACTCCTTCTTTATCTATTTGTCCGTTTTCATAAATCGCACTTGAACCTGTACCGTCTGAATTAATAGTCATTACGTCCTTATATTCCACAGAGTTCCTATTCTCTATACTAACCCAAGTACCTACTAATGGATTTTCATCATCGTCATCGCTACAAGAAGTAAAACCTGCACATAAAGCAATAACCAATAAAGTTGCAAAAAATCTAAATGTTTTCATATTCTGTAAATAATCTTTTCGTTAATAATTTAATTTGTAGTATAAGCTGCTCAAAAATTGAGTTGGCTACTTAAAAGATAGTAGCAAAAGTTGTTTCTTTATGTCTGATTCGTAGTTATATATCGTTTATCTACCCTGTTCCCTTTGGATAGTATTACACAATGAAAAAGGCGTGGAAACTATTGAATATTACTATCGTGAGGCTCTCGACTGCCTAGAATGGGTAATAAACAATAGCCCACGCCAAACGATATATAAACTATCCCCAATAAGATAGGTATATAACATTGACGTGAGCGTTCTTGCCTACTATCCCCATTCCTTGAAATTGTCGAGATTTCACGATAGGATAATATTTAAAACGCTCTTCGTTAACTAATATGTCCTTTCAGACCTAACACATTAGGTATCTGAAATTGCCACAAAGTTACGAAAAGCGTTTGTAATAGCAAGAACTATTGTTTATTAAAAGTTGAGGGCTATCCCTTCTTTATAAATCCATGGTAGTGGAAAAATTCAAGACTCCCCATATAAAAACTAAATCTCTGAATTTTTCCACCCCACCGATATTTTATGCTTATGGCTTTATAAACTGATTTTTTATCCGTTGAACGGTTGAAATACCAATACTTTGTAGCTTAGCTATATTTCTGATTGAATAGCCTTTTCTTAGTAAAGCAATGACTTCTTTATATTCTTCTTTTTTCTTATCATCCGTTTTAGTTGAACCTGTCTTTCTGCCAAGTTTACCACCTTTGGCAATATAATTTGCCCTACCACTATTCAAACGGTATTGGATATTACTTCTTTCGATATTTGCCATTTCTGCAAGCACTGTCACCATGATAGACGCTATTGGATTAACTTCCCCATTTGGTTGCAAAGTATATAAGCCCAAGTTCTGTATGTAAACCGATACTTTCGATTCATGTAATATATCTAAAGAGCGAAGAACCTGTAATGTGCTTCTTCCTAGTCTTGACAATTCAGACAAAAGTAGGATATTCACAGATTCACGTTTACAGTATTCCAAACATTCTCCTAAAATCTGTCTTTCCTCTATTTTCTTTGCACCTGAAATATGCTCTTGGAATATATTCACAATTTCTATACCCTGTGAAATAGCATATTTCTTTAAATCCTCTATTTGTCTGCTTGTGTCCTGTCTGTCATTACTTGACGAAACACGGGCATATATTACGGCTGTTTTCATTTTATTCTTTGATTAAATTGATAACATGAAAGAATGTGTTCAAACCACCTTTGCAGATTTATTTGAACACATTTCTATTTTGAACACTAACGAGGTTTATTCGCTTCTTCAATATCCCATAAGCCAACTAAAAGAATAAGCAAGATTAACGGAACACAACCTGTTATAAAAGACAATACCACCCAAAAGAGCCAAACAAGTATCTTATAATAGAACATGATTCTTTGTTTTACGTAGTTAATAAAATAGGAGAATACCCATTTCTGAATATTCCCCTGTTTAATCAATCAATAAACCACTTATATTTAGTGTCTCCATGTAAAGCGGCATTTATTCCCGTTGCTATTTCGGTTGCATTTACTGCTCTATCCAAGAATGAATCTATATAACTGCTCTTATTTGCTCCTGTCAATAGATTGTACAATTTCCACATACTAATATCATTTCCCAAGCTCCCAAAGTTCTTATCATTAATGTATGCTTTTGCAACTGTATTTATTTGCGAATCTGTGATAAGCATTTTAGGAATATTTTTCTGATAACCTTGTGGTAATGATTGATGAAGTCTCATCCTCCCAAGTAGTTGGCAAAATTGATGTTCTGTAAGGTATGAATTACCAAGTGTTTGCAGTAAGTGTAGATGTTTTGCAGGTTGGTAACTCTGAAACATTTCCAATACTGCCCGATATAAATCTTTGGTATTAGTTACTTCCAAACAGCTAAGAAAACCGTCTGTTGACACACACAAGTTTGTGCATACTTTACAAATAAAGCCAATAAACACTTTAAAGCGTTCTGCTCCTTTCTTTGAATAAAGATTAGTGTGATTATAAGCACGAACACCACCAATAGTTAATATTAACTTATTCCCGTTCACCGTTTCGTAAATCGTAGGAATCTGAATAATAAAAGCACATCTTTCGTAGTAGATAGTCTTATCACTTTCGAGAAGTTGATTTGCAGGTTTGTGTATTGCTTCGGGCACTCTCCCTTTAATAATATGACTTACACGAATATCGGGCTTATCAATACTTTCACCACTGAAGAACGTATTTGCAGCGTCATAAACAGTATCAATAAATGCAGGGTGAGGAATTGTAAGCTCATTATCTTTGGCAAATACGGGTGTAATACAATCTTCTTTCAAATGTTGCATTGTAACCTCTAGTGTATTAGCTTCCAAGAAATGAGGATTCTCTTTTTTAACTTTTGGTTGTTCTTCGATTATTACCGCTTCTTCTGCATACTCACCAAAGTTACTTTCTCTTCTTACCTGTGGCACATTGCCAATAATTTGTAGATTTCTCATAACGAATAAAATTTTAAATGATTTATAAATTGATTACGTGGAGAATAGATATTTCGTTTCTCTCCAACTACCCTCGGGGGGTGTTAGAGGGTACTGTTCATGCGCTCATGTAACTTTCAATTCAGTAAATCATAGGAGAAGAAAGCTGATATATATTTAGGCTCTTATTTTAACAGGTAGGGGGTATTATATATAAGTATCTGTACTCTATTGCATACATCTAATTCATATATTATTTATTTGGAACACTTACATTTTCTTCATATCTTCGTAATTCATAATAAAAGGAAAAGTCATGAATAGTAAATACAAAGAATACAAAGCACCATATATACTTGAAAAACATCCTTTTGAAGCATATATTCCCGAAAAAGCTAAAACTTTAATCATAGGCACATTTCCAACTCGTAAAGAAAATCGTAAATTTGAGTTTTATTATGCTAATGAAAAGAATGTGTTTTGGGATATTTTAGGGAAAATCTTCAATTTTCAATTTCATTTCGATGAAGGAATGAAAGCTGTAAATGAAAGAAAAGAATTTCTTAAAGATAATTTAATTGGAATCACTGATATGCACCTATTATGTTATCGCAGAAAAGGCTCTTCATCGGATAAAGATATTCTCCACGTAAAATTGCAAGACATTTTCTTCTTATTATCACAATACCCTTCAATAAATAAATTAATATTAACTAGCAGAACGGAATATGTTGGAGCTTTAGGACTGTTGAAAATATATTTCATGCAACAAGACAAATTCCTTGAAATACCACAAAGTGCAACGAAACTCATTAAAAATACTTTTATTTATGAAGAAAGAACCATTAAGATATTTGTGCCATATTCAACTTCTCCTAAAGTAATGAAGGATTATGAATTCGATTTCATTTTAAATATGTACAAGCAAGTTTTTAGTGATTAATAATATTATTCATGAAATCAAAGATATTATAATTTAAACTCATATTAAGGCTCCTATTTTTATAGGTAGGGGGGGATTATATATAAGTACCTATACTTTATTGCGTGCCTATGTATTACTATGCACTATAATAGAAAGGAGAGTATTATACTGTCATATAAAGATATGCTAAGTAGTAATATCAGAAATTGAGTATTGTTTATTTTTTTACCTTGTTTATTATGAGTAACTTTGGGTATTCTTAAAAATCAAGAACTACCTGTTTGGCAATGGTTCAACTCCTTGAATTATATGTAAATCAAACAGGTCATATTTGCATTTTCCCACACTTCCATTGGGAAAATTAACTCCCATATTTAAAATTGCGAACTGCTATATCCCTTGTATTAGACAAGAATTTAGAAGTTCCACAAAAAAAGCCGCAGTTGAGCACATTTGTAAGTGTACTCGCTTGCGGCTATTTTTATTCTTATTGACATAACAGAACTTACTCTATTTTCGTCAATATATCATCGTTGATTTTGACTATTTTTCTAATGATATAATTTGCATATTCTGGAGTTATTTGAAGTTTATCTGCACCTCGCATTAAGCTTCCATAACTGTTCTTCCCACTAGGGGTAGCATTGAATATTCCATTTACCTCTTTTAATAATTCTGAAATAGTAATATTATATTTTTGCCATTGTTCTCCATAATAAGGTGTCAAATTTTCTCCTTCTACATAATATGGCCAACGCTCTTTGTTTTTTAAGACCTTGTATGATTCTGATTTCACACGATATATTGATACAACATTTTTATGTCCCACAGCATAAACAATAAGAATATCACCCAATTTTACTTTTCTAGGAGGGCGTGCAAAATGTAATTTTTCTGTTAAAGAATTGTATTGCTTATCTAATGGTATGGGATTAGCAATCACCCCTACAGGTTTCAGCCAATAATTAGCTCCTGTAGGAATGTTTACTGGAATTTCTTTAACTTTATAAAAATCAGATAAGTCAATATTCGAACTGCTTTCAGTACGGTCTTTTATATTAGGTGCTATGTGTTCATCAAAAAAATGTATATCTTGTTCTGTTATTGGTTTATAAATTATGCTTTTATATAATGTACTAACTATATCTTCTATATCATCAGAATTAGAAATGGAAATTCCCCATTCATTGTTTTTTTTCAATCCCTTTTGAGTAAAATTTGCAGATGTAATTATTGCACTAGTATAAATATTACTCCGTTTACAGATGTAAATTTTCCCATGCAATGAATTGTCTATTAGTATGCTGACTTTTACTTGTCTTTTCTCTCCAAATGATTTCAACTTTTTGAAAAAAGAGATTTTACCTTTCAGGTCGTCATTTGAGTCTTTAAAAGTAGTTATAAGCGTTATTTCTTTTAAATGAGTTAATTCCTCAAATGGAAAGAATGAGAAATTTTTAGATAAAAAAGGACTAACAATTAATATATCATCAGCTTCTCTAAAACAGCGTAACAGTTTTTGTTCATGATTTTCATTGTGATTTTCATTGTTTATTATTTCCATATTAATTAGATTTGATGTTTACAACAAAAATACATATAAAATAGACAAAAACGAATATTCATTCTCTAAAATATAATTTTATATATACATAAAAGCTGATTTTTTAGTAGTAGGGGAAAATGTGTGTTATAATATATAATTAATATTAGATACTTTTTCCCCACTACCTTACCTATGTAAAGCTAAGAATGGCTTGTAATACTAATAATAACACTGCACTTTGCCGTACACAGAAAAAATCACTTTTATTGCATCCTATTCTATAAAACAGGTATGTACAAGGGAAAAAGTATTGTATATTAATATATTAATAAAGAACACTTTTTCTCCTTACTTGGGAATTATGATATTCCCATTATCGTCTATCTCTGCTATTTTATTTACTTTCTTCGTGGATAGTTTTTTCTGCTTGGAAAAATCATTTTCTAATAGAATATTTTCAGTATGTAAAGTTAAGGGAGTAGTAATTGATACTAGATTAGCACCAGCAAGCTCTATAATATACTTTTCATAAGTTTTTTTATCTATTCCGATTACTTTGATTATATTTTTCTTAATCAGTTCTATATTGCCATATTGGGATAATAGAAGCAATTGGATAAAGAAACCCTTACTCGCTGTATCCAGTTCGATTAAGACAAACTTTTTGGAGATAGTGATACATTGTTCTTCCATTGCAGGGATATGGTAAATATTGCGCCTAGTTTTAGTCCTATAACCGTTATCCTCTGAATATAGTTTTATATTCAAATATTCTTTAAATACCTTATTAAAACTTCCTAGTTTATCGCCACATGTTCTTTTCAATTCATCTAAAGTAATTCTCACATTATACCAATCATCTCTTGAAAGAGACAAACAGAAAAATCTATAAATATATGCAGGCTTAAATCTATTTAAAATAGAATAGTTTACAGTCGCCTGATTTTTACAATTAACAGGTAAAAGCATTTTTAACAATAATAATATGTTACTTAATTTTAGAAAGTCCACCTGTCACATGGACTTTCTATTAGAATATAATATGAATTAGGCTGCCTTTCCTATAATATCATGGTTCCTTAGATATTGGCTATGCAAAGCTGAATATATTTCGTTCAATTTATCAATGGATATATTAGATATAAATGTAACGGTATCTTTATCCAAAGTCTTAACTGTTTCTATGACTTCATTAATTCCAATTGCACTTTCTGCGCTTTGTGGTTTATGCTTTGCTAACATAGTCATAGCATCAATCATATAACGTTCTTTGATAAACTTATCTTTGAAACCCACAATTTTCAAAGTGTCTATAATTCTATCACCAACTGATAAATCATATTCAAATTTAGCTTCAACCTCACCAACCATTGCATCATTCCAAACTTTTAGACTTAAGGTCTTCCCTTGATTATAATATTTAGTAATTACACTAATATTAGCTTTCAGCTCTTTAGCTTTTTGGAATATCTTTTGATAAAACTCATGTTGAGTAGCCAATGCCGCATTACCTGCCTTTTCCATGCCATTAAACCCTCTACTTAGTACATTATTTATCCCTCTATACTTTGCAAACTCTTGCAATGATACAAATTCCTTGATTCTAACATTTTCAACAATTAAAGCTGATTCATCTTTAACCACCCTATCAATATTGGCTTCATGATAAGTTTTCCATAGCCAATATCCATTTGCCGTATCAACAGGCACATAAACATTTGGAGTATTTTTAGGAATAACATTACCATTCAAGTCTTTCAACTCAATATCCGCTTCATAGAAAGTTTGAGCTGCCGTTACAAACAGAGCCGTTTTTTCAAATTTATCATCACCAATCAAATCTTTTCCCAATTCAACATTCACTTTAGTTACAGTCATATTATAATCGGAAATTGCAATAATAATATCCTCTTTTCTTTTGCTAATAACCTCCTTTTCTTCTGTAGATTCTTCCACTTGCCAAAACTCTACTGAAATAGTAGGAAGTTCAACATCATGCAATGCAACCATATAATCCTTTTCAGCCTTAGCAACATTAGTTTTAGCAGCTTTTACAATATTGGTATCTGCATCTGCATTATCAGATAGATATTGCCTTTTTTCCATTAGGATTTTGCGAGCGTTTTCCAACACTTCATTTTTTGACAAAGTTTCTGTTTGAGTTTCTTGTTGTTTTTCCATATTACCACTATTTTTTAAAGATTCCACATTAACATTTACATTCTCGTTTACTGTCATTGCATCAGTTGTTTCCATTGCCTCTTTATTTTTATATTAATAACTAAGTTTTTAAGTAATCATCAACTTGGCGCCTTACTGTTTTTGATTACGATGCAAAGATATGGGTAATACAAAAAAAAGGAACAGATTCTAATCTGTTCCCCCAAGTAACCCTAAAATGTTAAATACGATTAACTAATCTACTTTTATATCGTGACCATAAAAATAGCTTCCCATTGTATTAGCTTCATATCCTTCGTAATCTATAAGAAGTTTATTGTAATATTCCAATCTATTACGATAATATAGTTCTTCATCTTTATTCAAATGTATTGTATTATCATCAAAAGAATGCAAACAAAGAAAATCCAAAGTATAAAGAAGAAGATATTTTTCATCCGTGGTAGCACATTCTGATTCATTGGGAATAATTAAACGAATAGCTTTTAGCAGCTCCGTTACAAAGAAGAAATTAAAAGCTCTCTCACTCTCTGCTTTCGGAGTATCCTTGTTTATATAAAGATAGTCATTATCGTCAAATAGTTTATGAGTTGGTTCTGCTAATACAAACACTCGTTCTATATCTTTTTTATTTGATAAAGTAATAACATCTGATTTCACAGCCTTTTTAGCTCTAATCGTAATATTTAATATGGTATTTTCATTATCAATGCATTCTTTTAATAGAATCCGTATTTCATTGGCTCTATCGTTTGATAAATTTTCTCCAAATATTGGAAATAACGAGACTAAGTCAATCTTATCTGTAACAGAGAAAGGACGTTGTTTTTTTTCTCCTTTTATCCTTACTATCACTTCTAAATTATCAATATTCGCTTTCACAAAATCCTGAACTCTTTTTGCTTCATTATTATTGGAAAGTTTCGCCGTATACTTCCCGCAGTATTTTACAAGGTGCAGAGTATAAATATAAATAATCAATCCCCAGAAAGCTTCTTTATCAAGATGTAGCTTGGTTAGATACTCTTGTAATTTCTCATGCTTATAAAAAGTACTTTCCGTGACTTTAGGAGGAAGTTGTTGTAAGAAACCATTATATTTTCTACAAAAGATATAATTCTCATTGGTAAGGTCACCCCAATCGCCATCGAATACCCAAAAATATCTATCTTGGTATATATTTACATATCTAAAAAGATTATCCGTTATTTCCATTATTATAGAATATCAAATACTCAAACAAAGATAACCAAAAACACAAGAATAACCATATTCCTTTAAACAATAAAAATATCCATAAGCTATTCCTCTCATATTTAGAAAATCTTTATTACTTTTGTAATATTTAGAAATTTTAGAACCCGAAATTATGGAAACAACATCAACTTTATATTCTGAATTAGAATCAAAAAAGACTTATTTTAGGACTGACAATTACAGCATGTCAATTGGAGAACTAGTTAACATGTATAGGTCAGATGAATTAATTATTAAACCTGAATATCAAAGACTTTTCAGATGGACATATGGACAAAAAGTAAGATTAATAGAGTCTTTAATGTTGGGGATTCCTTTACCAACCATTTTTATTTTTCAGAATGAAAATGGTATTTGGGAATTGGTGGATGGATTGCAAAGAATTTCTACGATATTACAATTCATGAATGAATTGAAAGGAGAAAATAAACTAGTTCTTAGTCGCACTGAATACTTAACTCATTTTGAGAATGTGTGCTGGTTCAAAGAAAATGATTCAGAAATTGAATTGGACAATGCCCTAAAATTAAGTTTCAAAAGAACTAAATTAAATTTTACGATAATATATAGTGAATCAGACCCCAAAGCTAAGTTTGAAGTGTTTCAACGTTTAAATACAGGTGGCTCAAATGCATCTAAACAAGAAATAAGAAATAGTATACAAATAATGATAAAACCATCTGTCTATGACTGGTTCTCTCAATTAGCTAATAATGAGCATTTTCTCAACACATTATCTTTAACCGACCGGTTACTTGACGAACAATATCATTTAGAGTTATTACTAAGGTTTGTAGCATTAACCAATTTTCCTTATGATAATAAAAAAGAACTAGGAGATTTTCTAGACGACATTAATAAAGTCATTTTATATGATGAGAACTTTCCTTTTGAACCAACTAAAAATAAATTTCTTAACACATTTGAACTACTAGACAATGCACTTTCTGATAGAGTTTTCAAAAAATTCGATGGTCACAGCTTTAAAGGCAAGTTTTTAGAATCATCTTTTGAAGCAATAGCAATAGGAATAGCAGAGAATATAGATTCATATATTCAGAATAATATCTCACATCGGATATTAACAGAGAAAATAAGAAGCTTATATAGTAAAGATTTCTATAAGAATAATGCAGGGTCAGGGTCCAATGCTAAATCGAGAATAAATAAAATAGTGCCAGCTGCAATAGACTTTTTCAAAGTATGAGCGATAAAATTTTCACAGTAGAAGACTTAGTAACTAAAATTGATGAGGATTTATCTTGGAGAAAGAAAGAATTATATTTCATAAAAACTCAAATTCCTAAAGATAAATCCCCAAAACAATCAGCCTACTTACGTTTAGCAATTCCCTTATTATACGCACATTGGGAGGGGTTTGCTAAATCTTCAATGGAAGCATATCTCAAATTTGTATCACTTAAATATCTAAAGCACACAGACTTAAAGCCACAATTCATTGCTTTGTCTCTATCCAAATTATTGGGGCTAAGTGAGATTAAAAATCTAGAGGGAAAAACCATTATTGTAAAAGAACTTTTATCAAGATTAAACGATAAAGCCAAAATTCCCACCAAAGAAGTTATACAAACTAAGTCAAATCTAAGATACGATGTATTTCGTGAAATTATTTATACTCTTAGTCTTTCGGAAACTGTATTTAGTAAATATAAAAGTTTTATTGATGATTTAGTAGATACAAGAAATCACATAGCACACGGAAACTATTTAAGAGTAGAATACAACGATTGCATAACAATGTGCAATGATTTAACTAGCTTACTTGAAACACTAAAAACAGAAATCATCAATTCAGCAGTATTAGAGTTATACAAAAAGCCTTCTCCATAAAACCATGGAGAAGCCCTTTCTTTATCAAGTCTCAAAGTAAATTTTTCATTGCTTCATCTATCTGCTCATTTTCAAAGCTATCAAGATAATACTGTGTCGTTGACAAACTTGTATGTCCCAATGATTCACTTATCAATGCGATATTTACACCAGAACGTTTTAATACCGTTGCAAATGAATGACGTGCAACATAGGTTGTCAACGGAATACTAATATCCAAATGAGCACCTATCTTTTTAAGAGCTTTATTCATGCCTTTTATCACTTTTCTAATCCTGTCATATTGCTGTTGTTCAGTAATATGAAAATTACGGTCTAATATTGGGAAAACATAATCATTCAGTTGTGAGTGCGGTTTCCTATATTTATCTACAATTTGTACGGCTTGAGGTAAAAGTTGAAATGTAATAGGCTGCTTTGTCTTATGTCGTACAAAGCATATTCGATTATTCACAATATCTGAATACTTCAAATATGCTATATCAATCATATTCATACCACAACCAAGATAACTAAAAGAAAATAAGTCTTTAGTCAAATAAAGTAATGGACTATAATAAGTTGTTATCTCCATTAAATCAACATTCATTATTTTATGTATTTCAGCCTTAGTAATTGCCCTCTTACATTTACCCTTGCGATAATGAGATATTTTGAATTTTACAAAAGGATAATACTTCTCGTTCACCACATTATCTTCTATTGCTTTATTATAAACAGCACGTAATTCTCTCATTCGTATTCCAATCGTATTATCAGAATTACCACGTTTACGAAGATAAAGTTCATAACGCTTTAACCAATTTACATCAATATCCGTGAAAGGTATATCCAAGTTACCTGCGAATCTCAATACAGAATTATAACAACTAATGTAAGCTTTGGCATTACCTAACCGTTTCTCGGCAGTCATATACTGTATGATGTATTGAATATAATCTCCCACATTCTGTTTATTACAACTTCGTTCCACATATTCAGCCAAAGATTGTGGAGTAAAGTCTTTACCAAGTGTTTTCAGTTCAAACATCATATTGACATATTCTTGTCTCGTTTGATTCATGATATTCAATAACTGTTCACGATTGGGATAGTTTCTTTTAGGTTCTTCCTTATCAAAATTCCAACAAGAAGCTTTGATTGAAATTCCCAAAGATTTAAAGTAACGTAACTTACCTTGGCTAATTCTCAACATTAACGGATGTTCTCCATTAGCTAAAACTTTTGATTTAAAACAAATAATGCCTATATTAGCATCCATAACGTAACATATTATTGTCACATTTTGGTTTGCGCTACGGTTTACACCGATAAGCAAATAGGAGATATTTTAGAAGTCAGATATAAGATTTAGCAAAAGCCAAAATCTTCATAAATGACTTATATTCAGTAGCTCTGCTGGTAGCTTTCAAAGGCTAAGCCTTTGGAAGACGCAGGTTCATAATCATGAGGTCCCCGGTTCAATCCCGGGTCCCGCTACTTGATAAGAATAAGGCATTTGAGAGGCTTCCACTCTTGGGTGCCTTTTTCTTTTAATAGATAATTCTTATATTTGTCACGTGAGTATCAATATCACCCACAATGAACGAAGAGAAAACTCCTTTTATAGAAAACTTGAATAAGCAACAAACAAGTGCTTATCACCAACTTTATGATGAATATTATAAAGTATTAGTATTGTACGCTATAAATTTTCTCTCCTCTCAACAGGCAGCAGAAGATATCGTACAGGAGCTTTTCGCTACAATGTGGGAAAAGAAGATGAAATTTCTATCCCTGCCTTCATTTCGTACCTATCTTTATAATTCTGTACGAAACGCCTCTCTAAATTATTTAAAACATCAGAATGTTGAATCTCTTTATCTCGAACATCTGGCAAATACCTACCGGGAAATAATAGAAGAAGAAGACACTAATGAAGAAGAAGTTTATCGTTTACTCTTTCGGGCAATTGACAAATTGCCCACGCGTTGCCGGGAAGTATTCCTATTACATATGGATGGAAAAAAGAACGAAGAGATAGCCACACTACTAGGAATTTCTATCGAAACAGTGAAAACACAAAAGAAAAGAGCCATACAATTTATCAAAGAACAGATGGGTACATACTATTTTCTTCTTCCTTTATGTGACATTTTGTATAGTTCCAAGTTTTTTTCTTAATCAAAATAATCTTTTTTATAAAGTTTGTACCTCTTTTCAATATCCAAGTTGTCTTATTAACAAATAATAAGACAACGGAAATATATGAAGGGTAAATTAAATGTAGAAGAATTAGTCGCTAAATATCTCCTTGGCGATATTACAGCTCCCGAAAGAAAACAACTTGAGGATTGGACCAAGAGTTCGCCAGAACGAAAAGAGTTTTTCAATCGTCTATGCACAAATATTGCTTTTCGTGAACGTTACGAAGCTTATTCACATATCAATTCTCATCTTGCCTGGAAAAGGTTCAAAAAGAAATATTGCCCCTCAATCATTTCAACTTACCTAAAATATGCTGCTATTTTAGTAATACCTATATTAATAATAACAGGGGGATGGTATTTTTCTACTTCTCCGCAGGTAGAAACTTTGAATAATTTTACTTTGGGAGATGCCATACAACCGGGAATTCCTAAAGCCACACTGATATTAGCGGAAAACAATAAACAATCACTTACCCCCACATATCCAATACCGGTCAAAGTGAATCATTCTACAACTGCCATAGCTCAAAATGGTACACTTATCTATCCTACAACCCCTAATATAAACGACACCCTCCTTACAAAACAAAACGAAACTATAGAAAACAATACTTTAACAACCGAACAAGGAAATGAATTTAGGGTAACCTTTGAGGATGGAACAACTGTACATCTCAATTATAATACAGAAATACGATATCCTGTAAAATTCAGTAAAACCAAACGTATAGTTTATCTAAAAGGAGAAGCCTATTTTAAAATAGCCAAAGATAGCCGTCCTTTTTATGTTATCACTGATCAAGGAACAATCAAACAGTATGGTACAGAATTTAATGTCAATACATTTATACCTGAACGAACAGAGGTTGCATTAGTAAAGGGAAGCATCAGCATTGTCTCCAAAGAAAGTGCACAAGAACAGTTTATTAAACCAGGACAACTGGCACATATTGAACAAAATGGGAATAATGTCTCCATATACGATGTAGACCTCACTCCCTATGTAGCATGGAATGAAGGTCGACTCATTTTTGAAAATCGCACTTTGGAAAATATAGTTGAGATTCTAGAACATTGGTATAATGTTAATATTTCCTTTGGTACCCCTGAACTAAAACAACTTCGATTCACAGGAAACATGGATCGTTATGCCACAATCACTCCCATATTAAAAGCTATTGCACGTACTACAAATCTGCAAATAAATATCAAAGACAGAGAGATATTAATCACAGACAATTAATTACTAATTAAACAAGAAGAAAGAATGAGAAGAGTAAAATGCAGAGAAAGGATTAGAATACTTTCTCTGGTAATAGCCCTAGTACTATTACCGACAATGATGTTTGCCATCCCGGAAAGTGGCAAAAAAGTAACTTTAAATCTGGAGTCTGTTACTGTCAAAGAATTTTTTGATGCTTTAAGGCAGCAAACAGGATTGAGCTTTGTCTACAATACGGAGCAGACAAAAACACTAAAACCGATCACTATTCATGTAAAAGATGAAACAGTGGATAATGTGCTACGTACAGTTCTTAACGGTACTGGACTTACCTACAGTATGGAAAGGGATATTGTTACTATTTCCAAAACAGAACAGCAAAGTAATAAGCGTATAGCAACAGGTATCGTTTCGGATGAAGAAGGGCAACCTCTACCTGGTGTTAATGTTGTTATTAGTGATCTGCAACGTTTTGCCATAACTGACAACAACGGTAAATATAACATAGAGATACCATTCAACACAGCCTGTACTATCACCTTTTCTTACATTGGAATGTCTACTCAACAAATAATGATTAACAGTGGACGGAATGATGTGCGAAGAAATATTACTTTAAAAAGTGACACCAAATTGGATGAAGTCGTTGTTACCGGTATTTACACCCGTAAGGCAGAAAGCTTTACAGGATCAGCTACTACAATTTCGAGCAAGGATTTAATGCGGGTAGGAAATCAAAATGTGTTCCAAAGCTTGAAAAACCTGGATCCTACTATATATATTGCAGATAATTTTGATATGGGATCCAATCCTAATAGTATTCCGGATATGTCAATGCGTGGAACTTCCAGTTTTCCAACCACAGAAAGTAGTTCTTTGCGCAGCAACTATCAAAACCAACCCAATCAACCATTATTCATTCTTGATGGTTTTGAAACAACTGCTGAAACAATAATGGACATGGACATGAACCGAATTGAAAGCATTACAATTTTAAAAGATGCTTCAGCAAAAGCTCTCTACGGTTCTAAAGCAGCCAATGGTGTAATTGTTATTGAAACAAAACGTTTAACCGGAAATCAACAGCGTATTACATATAACGGTAGTATTTCTTTGGAAATACCAGATTTAACCAGTTATGACCTTTGTAATGCATTTGAAAAATTGGAAGCAGAACGTTTAGACGGAGTATATACAAATAGTAGTGTCAATACGCAGATTCAATTAGATCAATTATATAATAGCCGACGAAAACTTGCATTAGAAGGATTAGATACATACTGGTTATCCAAACCACTTCACACTGGCATAGGACATAAGCATAACCTAAATATAGAATTAGGCGATTCCCAAAATTTACGTGCAATCTTAGACCTTACTTATAATCAGATTACAGGGGTTATGAAGGGATCTGACCGCCGCAATATATCGGGTGATATAAATTTATCATACAGACATAACAAACTATTACTAAAGAATATCCTATCAATCATATCTAACAAAAGTAATGAGTCCCCTTATGGAGAATTTGGCGAATATTCCAGAATGAACCCATATTGGCAAGCAACTGATGAAAATGGGAATATAGTTCAATGGGTAGAACAAATTGGCTCAACATCAACCAAAGTAGCTAATCCTATGTATAATTCTATTATCGGAACTAGTTTTACTTCCAGCTATTTACAATTCACCAATAATTTTTATGCAGAATGGCAAGTTGATAAAAACTGGAAAGCAACAGCACGTATAGGAGTCTCTGAAAAACGAAATGATATGGATGATTTCTATCCCGCCTCACATTCCATCTTTGCAAATGTTAATGATATACTTAAACGTGGTAAGTATATTATGGAAAATGGTAAATCCAGTTCTATTTCCGGAGACTTGAATATAAACTATAATAATCAATTTGGTAAACATACTATCTTTGGAAATGCCGGTGCCTTTATCTCCGGAGAAAAATCATCAGCATATCGACACACGGCAGAAGGTTTCCCAAATAATCAGAAGGCAGATATTTCATTCGCAAAACAATATGCAGAAAACAGTACCCCTACTGGTTATTCCACAATTAACCGTGAAGCCAGCTTCCTATTAGCCGCTTCGTATGATTATGACAATCGTTATTTAGCCGATGCAACTGTTCGGGAAAGCGCATCTTCCTTATACGGTTCAGATAACCGTTGGGCCAATAGCTGGTCTTTTGGTATTGGATGGAACCTGCACAATGAAGCCATCTTGAAAGGTGTTGGATGGATTAAACAGTTAAAACTTCGAGCTTCGATTGGTTTGACTGGAAATCAAAACTTTGATACCAACGCAGCAATTGCTACATATAATTATTACACAGGCGTCGTATATGGAGGCTTAGCTGGCAAATTTACAGGAGCTTATTTAGCATCCATGCCTAACTCCAAATTAAAATGGGAACAGAAAAAGGATCATAATATAGGAATTGATATGAGAGTTGCCGGATTATCCCTTTCTGTTGACTATTACTCAGCAGATACCAAGAATATGTTAACCGATGTAACAATCCCAACTTCTACAGGATTCGCAATAGTAAAAGATAATTTAGGATTGGTACGTAATTCTGGAGTTGAAGCTAAAGCTAATTATACAATATGGCAAGGAAAAGAAGGTTTTGTAAATGTATATGGAACATTTGCCTATAACCGAAATAAAATAATTCGTTTGTCAGAGAGTATGCGGGCTTACAATGAAAAAATGATGAAACAAGCAGAAGATAATAATACCTCTGCACCTGTATTAATGTATCAAGACGGATTATCTATGAAAACAATATGGGCAGTTCCCTCAGCCGGTATTGATCCGCAAACCGGACAAGAAATATACATTAAAAAAGATGGTACCTACACTTATACTTATTCAGCCAATGATATGGTCGCTGCTGGTAACTCCGATCCTAAGTATCGTGGTACAGGCGGTTTCACAGCCGAGTATAAAGGTATCGGATTAAGCGCTACCATAAGTTATCTTGCTGGTTGTCAAATGTATAATTCAACCCTCGTCAGTCGGGTGGAAAATGCAAATATTACTTACAATGTAGATCGCCGATTGCTAATTGGTCGTTGGACTACTCCCGGACAAGTAACACCATACAAGAAATTCAATTCCGAAACAACCACACGTGCTACCACTCGCTTTGTACAGGATCGACGTGAATTATCACTCTCTTCCATCAGTGCATATTATGAGTTTCCAAGTTCCATTTATAGGAAATTAAGTATGCAACGCCTGCGTTTATCATTCTATTTAAATGATATTGCAACGTTCTCTTCTATAAAAATAGAACGAGGTTTAAATTATCCTTTCGCAAGAAATATGTCGTTCTCATTAACAGCCACTCTCTAAATTTTATAAAGATGAAAAAATACATATTAATCCTATTAACGTCCGTAGTAACATTATCCTCTTGCAGCGACTGGTTCGATGTTACTTCAGGATCTGAAATTCGAGAAAAAGATCATTATAGCACTCTTGCCGGATTCCAACAATCCTTAATAGGTTGTTATATTAGCATGACAGATAATATCCTTTATGGTAAAGAACTATCTTGGTATGCAATTGAAATATTAGGTCATCAATTTAATCCTGTGACTTCCAATTCAAGTAATAGTAAAGAAATGCAAGAATATGAAAAATTCAATTACGACCACACACAAATATTCTCGGACATCGAAAATATCTGGGCTAAAGCATATTCTGTAATAGCCAATGCCAATGAAGCATTAATTAATATGGAAGGACAGGAGTCTAGTCTGAATGAAGTCTATTATCATGTTATCAAAGGAGAACTCCTTGCTATTCGTGCATATATGCATTTTGATCTGTTGCGCCTATATGGATATGGTGATTGGAAAAACCGTTCCACAGAACTAAATTCTAAGAAAACGATTCCATATGTAACAACTTTATCATCGATCCCAACTCCTCAACGCACAGGAAAGGAGACACTTCAAATGATTATCAACGATTTGGAAGCCGCAGAAAAATTATTAAAGGAATACGACCCTATCACAAAAAAACATCCGGCTTCTTATTACACAAGCATAGATGCAGATGGTTTCTTCAAAGATAGAACTTTACGACTCAATTATTATGCAGTCAAAGCACTGGAAGCACGTGTATATTTATGGGAAGGCAGTAAAGAAAGCATAGACAAAGCTTTAAATGCTACTGAAGAGATAATCACAGCTATCGGTGATAATGGAATTGTTATGGACGATATGTACACTTACTCCTACCTGTTACCAGAAATTTCTCAATTTAACCGTTCTCTAGCATCCGAAGCTTTATTTAGTCTAAATGTTTCAGACATTACGTCCAAAATTACCTCATATATAATACCCAACTTCGTCAACACAGACTATACAGCTATGTATATATCTCCAACAGACGTTGAAAGTATATATGAAGGCATAAATTCAGATGTTCGTTTCACACGAATGTTAGATCAAACCCAAAGTGATTCCAGAGGATATGTCCCTATGAAAATTCATCAAGCAAGTTTAGACGAATTCAATAAGAACCGCTTGTCTCTAATACGCTTGCCTGAAATATTCTATATTGCTGCAGAATGCTATGCAACAAGTGCAACCCCAAATCTTGACATGGCATTACAAAGGCTAAATAAAATTCGCGAAAACAGAGGTATCAACACCTCTCTTGAAAATCTAAATGCAGATCAAATCATAAAAGAAATACAAAAAGAATATCACAAAGAATTCATTTCCGAAGGTGTCATGTTCTATTACTATAAGCGAACAGGGTGTAAATCCATTCCTAATTATAATGAAGAGATGACAGATACGCAATATTTATTGCCTTATCCTACCTTCGAAATACAATCCGGTCGTGTACAATAAACAATATTAACATGAAAAAAGTAGTTATAAAATCAGTCTTGGCGATAAGCTGTTTCTCTTTATGCCTCATTAGTTGCGGCAAGGAAGAAATACCATATTTTGACAGTCAATATAATGCTGTCAGATTCAATTCTACGAATGAGTACGATGCAGAAACCGACATATTTAAAGGGAACTATTCTTTTCTGGAGAATCCCTTTGATGAATATGGTGAATATGAATTGCCTTTAGTTTTGGTCGGAAATGTATCGGCAGAAGACCGTACTGTGAATTATGTAATCAATGTGGAGGAAACCACCGCCCCCGAAAACAGTTATGAAATAACTGCAGCAGTGATTCCCGCAAATAGTTTAAAAGGAACAATAAAAATAAGACTGTTCAATACTGAAGAAATACAAAATGGAGCATCATATAAACTTTATATCCAACTAAAAGAATCATCAACTCTAGGATTAGGACCTAAAGAATATATCACAGCAACGTTAAGTTGGAACAGCAATATCATTGCCCCTCCGGCAACTGAACGATATTTATGGATGACATATAATTCACTAATAAAATCATCTCTAGCTCCAACCTCTTTTTCTACAACGGCTTATAGTTCCAATGCTTTAAAAACAATTGTAACAGCTTTAGACTGGGATGATTGGGACGATATGACTGCGCATCCTGACCAACTACAGAGACCAACATATTTTACATATAAATATCTCGCCAATTATAGATTATTCGTAACAGACAAATCATATGAAGCTTATGCTGCAAAATTAGCGGATTATCTAAAAAAATATCAGAAAGAACATCCCGATGTCCCCCTAGTTCATAACGAAGGTAGTTTGAAAGGACAAATTATAGAAGCCAGAACATATTAATTTATATAATTCTATAAAATTATGAAGAAAAATAATATAACTCAATTAATAATATTACTGCTGCCTAATATTCTCTGGTTTACTTCTTGCTATGAGGATAAAAGTTCATTTGCAACAAACCTTATTCCAGAAGTACAAATTAGTATAAATGATAAAAATCAAGAAAATTCAATATACGTAGGTTATCAATCTCCTGTCGATATTGTACCATCTATTACCCAAGATGGTTTTGATGGTTCTAATTTGCGCTATGAATGGGCTGTAACCGAGGAACCCTCAACTACCAATCCTGTTTATGAAATTATTGGTACAGAAAAAGACTTTCATGGTATCATAAATCGTCCTATATCAAATGGAACCTATACGTTAAAATTGACTGTAACAGATGTAGCAAATGATAACTTACAATATATTTATTCTTGGAAATTATATGTACAAAGTAGCTTCCTAGACGGATTGTTAATCGCAGATAGTGAGAACGGCACAACAACAGATTTGACTTTGATTAACAATTCTCAAATAACAAATCAATATACAAAAGAAGAAAGAATATTTCGTCACATACTAGAAACTGCTAATGGAGCAGCATATGATGAATTATTGACTTCATTAACCTATGAGGTGATGGGGAACACAGCAATACTTGGTAGTTCTCACTTAAATCAGATTTGGGCTATTTCTTCCACAGGAAAAAGTATTCGTTTCAACTGTGAAGACTATTCAATAAACGGAACATGGGAAGATGAAAAAATATTTTTATATTGCCCCACCGATTTTCAAGTAAAATCTTATATTCGTTCTTCACAACTTTTCATTGCTTATACAAATAATGGACTATATTCATTCTTAAACACAGCAGGTAACAAATTCTCTATGCCTAATTCTGTTTTTAATGGATTTGAAATCAATAACAATGTATATGCAGCAAATTCTTCATTTAGTATTGGTGACAACCATTTAGTATGGTTAGATAAACCCAAAGGTGCCTTTTATTCCTTAAATGGCACGAGTTATAACACATGTACTCCGTATATCTCAAATCCAGATTTCGATCCTAATGACATGGGAAGTCAAACAGCTATTGCCGCAACAAGTTCTCAAGATGGTTCATTGACCACTTTCTTACTAAAAGACGATAATAGTGGAGATTATGCTATTTACACTTTAAGCCAATATAAAGCAGAAGAAGGCTACTATGAAGATCCTGATAATTGGGATGGATGGGTAGTTACCTCACCAGAACAACCAGCAGCTGCAAAAAACAAATATATTATTCCAGCAGCAGGCAAAAACTTATTAGACAAAGCTGTATCTATTTTCTTCGGACATACAAATAATGTATTATATGTAGTAACAGATGCAGCTATATATTCATTTACATATGGTATGGGAAATGAAGTATCTGTCTCCACCACCTCGCAGTTTAGCCCTAGTAACGGAGAAAAAATCACAAAAGCCAAGCTGTATCAACAAGGACAATACACTAATCAATTAAATGTTATGACAGGTAATCCACCAGCTATTACCCCGAATGCATGGAATAACAAAGCACTCATTATTGTGACCCAATCCACAGAATTTGATGGAAAAGTTTCAATTGTTCCAATGAAACAGGCTGGTGCAGGTACCTTGGACGTCTCTCAAGCACTAGTCTATGATGGCTTCGGCAAAATTCTGGACGTAACGACAACCGGATATTAATCTAATTTCAAATTTCATAAAAATACATTAAAGAACTAACATGAGAAAAAAAATCCTCTTACTTGCAGTATTAGTGGTAGCTTCGGCTACCACTATCGATGCGCAACGCAAATTTCCATTCTTCTGGAAAAAGAAGAAAGCAAAAACGGAACAAACTACTCCGGCGAAGAAAGAAAGTGAATACGACAAACTATTCAAAAAGAAACATGAAACGGCAAAAGGACTGATAACATTACATTTGCTGGATGGAAAAGTCTATTTTGAACTTCCTGTGGATTTAATCAATAAAGATATGCTTATCGGTTCTACAGTTACCAGTATATCCGACAATGGCAATGCCGTAGTCGGATCCAAACCGACCGATCTGCTCCATGTTATGTTTACACGTAATAAAACACATGTACAATTACGCCAAGTAAATACTGATTATATTACAGGCAGCACACAAATCGATGAAGCTTTACGCAAAAGCACTTTGGGAGCAATTATCAGTAATCAGAAAATTCAGGCATACAACAATGACTCTACCGCCATTGTATTCGATATGACCGGAGTTTTCTTAAGCGACAACAAAAAAATGAGTCCATTCGATCGTAATTCAATCTATGGAATGTACAATCGTACAGAGAATTATCAATCCGACTGCTCTTACATTTCACAAATCAAGGCTTTCAAAGATAATGTTTCTATTAAAAGCTGTCTGTCATATACATTCTCTGTCAGCAATTCACAAGGGGCATCACTCATAAAAGACCGTCCATTCACCGCAGAAATGACACGTTCCATCATGCTGTTGAAAGAAAAGCCTTACCGTCCACGTATGGCAGATTACCGTATCGGTGTATTCTTTACCGGACGCGAACAACTAGGCGAAGGAGCTAAAACGACCGCACCCGTTTACTATGCCAATCGATGGGATATACAACCGTCTGACACTGCTGCCTACCTACGTGGTGAGAAAGTGAAACCCACTAAACAGATTGTTTTCTACATCGATAACACTTTTCCGGAAAAATGGAAACCATATCTGCGGGAAGGAGTCACCCAATGGAATGAATTATTCGAGCAGATTGGATTCAAAGATGTTGTAGCAGCCAAAGATTTCCCGACTGATGATCCGGAATTCGATCCGGACAATATCAAATATTCATGTGTTCGCTATGCTCCATCAAGCATTGAGAATGCTATGGGACCATCATGGGTAGACCCACGAAGCGGAGAAATCTTGAATGCCTCCGTATATTTATATCATAATGTTATCAAGCTTATCAGTAACTGGTTGTTCGTGCAAACAGCACAAGCCGATAAGGATGTACGTACTGTCAATATTCCGGATGAGATGGTTGGAGACGCATTACGCTATGTACTTTCACACGAAATCGGTCACTGTTTAGGGTTTATGCATAATATGGGAGCTTCTTCCACTTTCCCGGTAGATTCTTTACGTTCACCGGAATTCACGCAGAAGTATGGCACTACTCCTTCCATTATGGATTATGCCCGCTTCAACTATGTAGCACAACCCGGCGATAAAGAGCGTGGTGTAAAATTGACTCCTCCCCGCTTTGGTGAATACGACAAATACCTAATTAAATGGACATATACTCCGGTATTCAATGTTAATACTGCAGACGAAGAAGCAGTTATAACAAGCAAATGGATCACTGATGCCATTAAAGAAAATCCTGTGTACCGATATGGAAAACAACAAGTATATGGAGTTGTTGATCCCCGTTCACAAACAGAAGATATTGGTGACAACTCTATGAAAGCAACTCGATATGGCATCAAGAACCTTAAGTATATCATGAACAATTTGGAAAATTGGATTTCCGAAGGTGACGATACATACGAATACCGTGAAGATTTATTTATTGGTATCGTAGAACAACTTGCAATGTACGTTACCCATGTAGCAGGCAATGTAGGTGGCTATTTTGTCAACGAAGTTAAAGAAGGGGACACAATGCCACGTTTTGCACAAATTCCGAAGGCACAACAAAAAGAAGCCCTGAATTACCTATTCGAAATTTATAATGATCTGGATTGGCTTGACAACAAAAACTTATTAACTAAATTTCCGGTTTCCGGTTCCCCTAAACAAACTATTCAAAACTTCATGTTGAGATATATACTGCCTGTACCTTTTCAGGTATCACAATACGAAGGATTAGAGAAAGATTCATTTACTGCTGCCGAGGCTTTCAACATGATATACAATTTTGTTTGGAAACCGACTATTTCCGGACATACATTAACAGAATCCCAGATGAATCTTCAGAAACAATATATATACATGATGATGCAGACTGCCGGGTTCACAATCAAAGGAGCCGGAAAAGCATTAGCCGGAGAAAAACTACTTGATATCAATCACCGCCAGTTCGGATATACTTGTTGCCAGGGACATGCTCTCAAAGAAAATGCAATGCACAACCCTGTAGCAGGTTTTGAATGGAGACCATTGAATCGTTTTTCTATGACGGCCAAAGTTACACAAGCAGATGTATACGCATATATAGCTAAAGCCAAACAACTGATGAAACAAAAGGCAGCCAGTGCATCAGGGAAGACGAAAGCTCACTATGAATTATTATTAAAGATGCTCGACATCAACTTAAAATAAGGGAGGGACAAAAGATGAAAAAACTATTTTTATGGTTAATGGCGGGTTTGCTGATTATCGGATCAACAAATGAAGCCAATGCCCGCTCCAAGAAGAAAAAAGGAAAAGCCAAAACTGAACAACAGGCAGACAGTGTACAAAAAAAGAAAAAGAGTGTATACGACAAGCTTTTCAAAGATAAGAAGAAACATACAGTCAATAAAGGGACAATTACAGTTCACCAGTACGAGGATAAGATTTATCTGGAACTACCAGTTGAATTAATGGGACGGGATTTTTTAGTAAACTCTGCCATCACTACTGCAAGTGATATTTCGATGGCAGGCACAAAAGCTGCTCAAAGTAGGTATCTGATTATTGATAAAACCGATTCATTAATATTATTCCGAGATCCGAAATACAATGTTCGCCTCAACGAACAGGACGATAATCAAGAAGCGGCTTTTGCTTTATCTCGCAGTAATGCTATTTACAAAGCATTTCCAATTGAAGGATACACCAGCGATTCAACAGCTGTTGTATTTAATGCCACTTCCTATTTCTCTTGTTCCAATAAAGATGTGCTAAATCTTAGTGGACGCAGTTATGGAGGTATGCTCACAATTGTAAGTGCTTCTCCCCAAAGTAAAACATCTTTTGTGGATTCTGCAGACGCATTCGACAATTGCATCAGCATCACTCAAAACTGTACTGCAAAGTTGAGCATCAGCATCATGGGCTTTGTCTCCAAAGAACAACCGGAATTAACAATGTCAGTACAAACAACATTAGCCCTACTATCGAAAGAAAAGATGAACACCCGCGAAGCCAACCCACGCGTAGGAACAGGGTATATCTCATACACAGACTATCGTAATGAAAAACGTTTCAAGAAAGGATATTATGTAACACGTCGTAATATAACGACGCAACAACCTGTTGTCTTCTACATTGATACTCTGATTCAGGATAGCTGGGTAAAAGCCATCCAAAAAAGTGCAAATGAATGGAATATAATATTTGAAGACTTAGGAATAGGAAAACCAATCATAATAAAACCGTATGAGAAAGATTCAACTTTTCGTGCTAATAACCCAATGATAAATACGATTGCTTTTCTGAATAACAACAACTCGGAAGTTACCGCATACAATGTCACAGACTTACGCACTGGCGAAATTTTAAGTACCAAGATAGGAGTACCACGTGACCTTGCCGTCAGCGTACGCCGTAATGGAGTATACCAAATGGCAGAGGTCGATCCGCGCTTCCGGACTTATTACATTGCTGATGAGGTAATCTGTGAGAATCTGACAGCACGTATGCTAAAAGCATTTGGCCTTAGTTTAGGATTGGCTACTAATTTAGCTGGTTCTGCAGCATACTCCCCTGAAGAACTACGTTCTCCTGAATTTACTCAAAAATATGGTATCACAGCTTCAGTCATGGACAACGTATTATACAATTATCTGGCACAGCCCGGTGATAAAGAAAAAGGAGTGGTATTGATTGTCGACAAACCGGGTGTATGTGACGCATTTACGCTCAAATATCTGTATGCCGCCACCAGTGAAAATGAATCAGACATATTGAAGAAATGGGCCATGGAACACGATGGAGATCCACGCTATTTCTATGGGAAGCGTTCACCAGCTTATGCTACAGACCCGCGTTGCCAAAACTATGATTTAGGTAATGATCCGATAGCCTCTTTAGATGCACAAATTGCTCATGTGAAATATGTAGTTAAAAATAGCCCTGCCTGGTTTCACGACGATAATATCCCCAATGATTATCGGGAACTATTTCCTGATTTTGTGATTATTGAATTAATCAATAAAACATTGTCACCTGTATCTTCTTATATCGGAGGTATTTATATCAATGAAGCCAACGAAAAAAGCAATGTACCTTCATATCAACCGATATCGGCAGATATGCAAAAGAAAGTCTTACAAAAGATATTCAGTACCTTCTATGATTTAAGCTGGCTGGACTCCAATAAGGATTTTTTGCGTTTAGGTGGTGTCAATCCTGATATGTCAACATGGATTTACAATAACGGGTACCCAATGATGTCTTTGATGTTTCGTTTGATGCGTATGGGATTGAGTGTAGAGAAATCAACTAAACCTTATACCCAAGAAGCATATTTGAATGATATAGAGAAACAATTATTCAAAGAAACTTTAAATGGGAAACCTTTAAGTGCTCCAATGATTGCACAACTGTCTGTATATATCAGTTCTTTAAAAGGAATGTGTCCGACATTAAAGGCTATTGACAAAGCTGTATCAACAGGCGCAGCTTCGATTGCTCTCAATGAGCAAACTAATCCTAAGTTACAAGCATTAGAACTGCAAACGATCTTTACCACTATATCTGCAACAGAAGAACAATCTGGCATGGAACCTATGACTGCTGTTAATTTCTATGCTGGTACGGATATCGAAGCTATTTGCTATGAGAAACTGAAAAGTGCACGCCGCTATTTGATACAGGCTCGTTCTATAGCTAGTAATGATATTGAGCGTGGAAAGTGCGACTATTTGATAACGATGATTGACCGGGTAATCTAACCATTCTCCCTGCATTCATGATATTTACTTGAAATAAAAAGTTTAGTGATAGCAAAATATATAACAATCTTAAAAATTCATATTATGAAACATATTATTTTTTTATATTTGTACTTACTGCAACAATGTATACATTTGCACAAGAATCCGTCTCTTCCCCCATAATTAAGGGAAAAGACAATAAAAATTTAGAGTTTTTCAAAAGTAATAAACTTCAATCCCCCATCTCTCCCACAAGCATATTTGGTCAAGAAATCCGAGGAGTTGTTTATGATAAAAAGACAAATGAAGTGCTAATAGGTGCAAGTGTTATTGAAGTCGGCAGTTCTAATGGCACCATAACTGATATTGATGGACAATATAGCATAAAATTATCTAATTCCGACAAAAAAATTCTCCAAGCAAGTTATTTAGGATATGTAGTAAAGCAAGAAAGAGTTGGAAACCGAAAGGTTGTAAATTTCTTCTTAGAGGAAGATCAGGTGACAATTTCAAATAAATAACAATCAAGCTATCACTAAACTTTTATCAAATTAAAACATGAAAAAAACAACAATTAATATTTTATTATTATTCATAGCCTTACTCGTGAATGCTCAGGATAAGACAAATGAATTATCAGGATTTATCATGCACAAACAAGAAAGTGGATTTAATACGTCATTAGATGGTGCCAATATTTTTTTAATCTATGCAAAAGATACATTGAAAACAACAAGTGTAAATGGAACATTCCGTTTCAAACCTATAAAAACAGGGAAAGCGAAACTTATTGTGACTGCCATGGGATGTAGAAAAGTTGAAAAAGAACTAAATATAATAGCAGGAAAGAATCCTAATCTTTACATAGATATTTTGGATGAATCCATCCAACTGGAAGAAGTCACCATCAAGGGCAGAATCCCCATTGTGACCCAAAATGGTGACACGCTAATATTCAACCCTAAGGCAGTCAACGTACAAGAAGGAGATGTCGCCATGAATATTGTGGAGCAACTTCCAGGAGCAGAGACCGATGAGCACTCCGTCCAGATAATGGGAAAACAAGTGACCAAAACTTATATAGACGGCAAACTAATATTCGGAAGTGACCCTATGGCAGCACTTAAGAATCTTTCTGCAACTGACGTATTAAAAATCAAGGCTTATGACGAATATGAAAATACGAAAACAAAAAAACTAATGTATAGGGGAGACCTCACCAGAGTGCTTAATATTGAGACTAAAAGCAAGCTTATCAGCTCGTGGAAAGCACATCTATTGGCCAGTGCAGGTAGTAATCTGGATTCAGAGAATAGCAGAGGGAAGTTCCGTAAAGGACTCGGACTCACTGCCAATTTCTTCTCTGAGAATTTTTTACTTACTGGGAATGCTTTTCACAATAATATCAACCGGAAATCAAACAATATTAAAGATGTTCTTTCCATCTCCAATCCTAAAAGTACTTTCAACGAAACAACTTATGCTGATTTAGCTATGGAACACTCATGGAATACTGAAAATGGGACATACGGTGGGTTTACGGCATTCTACACTTTCGGTTATGATCGCGATAATACAGATACACGATCTGAACAACTTTATTTTCCCGACAACAATTATCAGCAGCGCCTTTATGAAGAACAAAACAGCAACAGTGACAGAAAACAGAATCACTATTCCGAATTATCTTTCTCTAATTCAAACGATAAATGGGGAGCACTCCATTGGAACCAACTGATAACATATAACAACAACAAAGATTGGCAATCGCTTTACATATACAATGAAGTAAATAATCTTCAAGCATCGAAAAGCCTGATGCATTACGGTAATCTAAACAAAAGCTTCCACGTGATGGAAAGAATCAGTTATACCAATGGGATTACTGACAGATTCGGATACACATTAGAAAGCTCTATAGATATAAATAAAGGGAACGATCATTCATTACGGGTAGACACTTTGGAAAGTTCGATAACACAAACATATCTGACTATTCCATCAAAACTCCGTAATACGGAGTGGAACGGCAATGTTCAGCTAATGTATATACTGAATCCAGAAACAGAAAGCCAACTCTCTTTAGACTATTCCGTTAAATACGAAAACGGATGGAAACATCAATTCGCCTGGAATATGTTAAACCCGACAGATCCACAAACGGACGAAGCCAATACATATAGCTATAAAGTGAACAACTTGATACAAAAGCAGGAAGTGTCATTGCACTTTTCTCCCTATGAGAAAACAAGTTGTGACATCTCCGCAGGACTTAAGGAAAGTACACTTAACCGAAAAGAAAAAGACATAGACAACTACCAAAAAACATTCATTTCTCCAACCGTTAAGCTTTCTCTTGTATATTCAGATATAACAAATTCATGGAATACCACTTATATGCTGCACAACCTTGTGCCAAACATAGTACAGTTGCGTCCGCAAATAGACAACAGTAATCCCTATATGCTGCGCAGTGGAAATCCTAACTTAAAACAATCATATCTACATTCATTCCTCTTCAATTACAGCCGTATGCTGGGAAAACATAACCACACCCTAGGTGTAGCTATCAACACTACAATCCGCCAACACTCTCCTGTAGCGAAGACCACCTATTATAATACAGAAACTTATCTACCGGAATTACAATACACAACACCAGCTCACAGCTCCCTAATTAGTTTTGAAAACGTAGAGGGATATTGGGATATAAAAGGCAAACTGATATGGCAAGCTCCTATACGTAGTATAAAATCTAAATATATCTTATCTACCGGATTCAACTATGAACATAATCCATATTACATAGGGGAAAATAAGACTACAACGCGTACCTATGATCCATCGCTCGAACATTCGCTACTATGTAATCTAACTAAAAAACTAAAAATAACGGTCAGTACCAATACTCGATATATACATAGTATCAATACTGAAAATTATACAGGGAAAACATTCTATCAGACAGCGGGAACAACAGTAGATATCAGCCAAATATGCAAACATTTCTATTTAAGCAGTCATTATCTTTTCATTTTTAGCCGTGATTATGGAATAAACAAAGAGATTAACCGCAATCACACCCTAAACTTGAATATCGGATGCAAAGTGTTAAATCGTAAAGGAGACATTAGTATTGCCGCATACGATTTATTAAATAGTCACCGAACATTCAGTAGTCAAATGTATTCCAACTACATTCAAAATACATGGACTAATTATTATGGACGATTCTTTACCATAAACTTTGCGTATCGGTTTGGTAAAGTGAAATCGAATTACGAAGGGAATACGAATGACGGAAGCATACGTGAATACAGATCAATGCCCGGCAAAATATGAATCTCATAATATAGAAATATGATAAAAAATCCTACATCTATAATCCATATTTCATGTATATTACTGTCTCTCTGCAATATACACATACTGTGTGCTCAAAAAACAATTCCATCAGATTCCACTACCATGCAACAAAAGGTTGTCAAATATGGAAAAGTACAGCTACGCACAAGTATTATGCAAGTAAGTCTTGATGCAGTCAAAGCAAATCTGATATGTAGAAAAGACACCTTGAAAGAAGATTATAGAAATGCAGGATTTATCTTTTGGAATAAAGTTCCCGTCGGCATCGCACGAGCCATCGTGTGGGCCGACGGATTTATCGCGGATTCTGATACACTATATGTGCGAGAGGGACAAACGACACGAAAAGACTTTTATCTGACCGACCGCATTATACAATTGCGAGCCGTAACTGTAAAAGGTAAAATTTCCACTATGGTATACCGAGACGATACTATCCGATTTAATCCACAAGGAATCAACATATTGGAAGACGACGTAGCACGAAATATCCTGGAGCAAATGCCGGGAGTGCAAGTATCAGAACAGGGAGTTAAAGTCGCTGGAAAAGATGTGGAGAAGACATACGTTGACGGCAAAAAGATTTTTGGAGAAAATCCAATGAATGCGTTGAATCACCTTCCTGCCAATGATGTTGTATACATATCCGCTTATGATGAAGATGAGCATAAAGAGCAAACACGTAAAAATAGAAAAGGCAAGAAACGCAGAGTTCTGAATATTGAGACAAAAAGCAAATTAGTAAACTCGAAGGAAGGGAATCTGATAGCAAGTATCGGAGGAAATATGGAAAAACAACAGCTCGCAGACCATAACGCGCGCTATGGTGTAGGAGGCACATTTAACTTTTTCTCCGAGAAAATGTTGGTAGCAATCAATGCTATGCACAATAACTTGAACAGAACAACCAATCAACCGCAAATATTTCTAAGTACCAGAAATCCATCGCAGACTTACAGTGAAAATAGCTTTGGAGCTATCAACCTGTCTCGCCGTTGGGAAAAAGAAACCGGATTTTACAAAGAAATAAAAGGAAGCTATCAGTTTGCACGAAGCGCAACAGAAGCCAATACCCAAACAGAACAAGAATACTTTGCTACAGATGCCTTCTGGCAAAAGAGTTATCTAAGCCAATATCAAAATACAAATCAGTATAATAAACATACTATGAATACTGGATTTAGCATGAATGATAAGAAATGGGGCAATTTGATTATTGATTATACCTTATCAACTAATCATTCAAAACAACATACACTACAGCAAATCACAAATAGCGTAGATGAGATTAAGAGTACCGGTATTTTACAACAAAACGGCTGTGGTAAAGCCCAAGAGATGCAAGGTGTGGTGAATTGGACAAAATTCGTCGGAGATTGGAACTACTCCATCCATGCGAACTATTCGAATAGCTCGTCCAGCGGAGAAGAAAGCCGAGAAAACAAGACACAAAATGAGGCTAGTGGAAGTCTGCAAGAGATTACAACAATTCCAGCCAATGGAAGAGGAAATAAATGGGAGGCCAAAACAGGATTAAAGCGCATGCTATCAAAAGACAAATATTCATTCATCGAATTAGCATATAATTTTGTATCGGACAATCGTCATATCAATCAGCTCGCATGGAACAAAATAACAGGAGAAATAGACCCTACAAATACATATAATTACCGAAATTATCTGATAGAACACACCCCTGGAACGACAGTTATTCTGCCCGATTTAGGAATTTTCAATATTGAGATTTCAGCAGGGTGGAAACATTCCATTATTAAGGATAGAAAAGAAACGGCACAAACAAAATTTGAAAAATCATTTAACGCATTAAAAGGAGAAGTACTGATTTCTTTAGGAGGAAGATTGAGTGAAAAAGCAGAGCATACAATCAAATATTCTATGAATAGCCAACTCCCCAATATAACACAGTTACGTTCAGAAGTCAACAATTCTAATCCTTATTTTATCAGCGGTGGAAATCCAAACCTGAAAGCCAGTACCATACATAAAATTTGGTGGAAAGAACAGCATCGCTTTAATAACTACGGACATTTGATAAATTCGGAATTAACGTTAGCTTTCATAAAAAACAGCATCTCCAATAGGAACACTTATTTTAGCAAAGCAACTTACTTGCCTGATTTTAAATACACGGCTATTGCAAATAGTACACTCAGTAGTTACGACAATCTAAATGGAGCATGGAATACAGATTGGGATATTTCCTGGATGTATCCTATCGTAAAAATCAAATCTAATTTAGATGTTAATATTAATAATAAGTATGAACATCTGCCTTACTACTATGATAACATACGGGATATAACAAAAATAAGCACAACAAGGATAGGAGCTAGATTCGCTACCAATCTGATTCCTCGATTGCGTGCATCAACTTATTGGAGTATCAGCTATCGGCAAGCCTCCAATAAAGCAAATGACCAAACAAACCGAATATTAGCAAATCGCTTAATAGTAAATATGACGTGTACTCCCATATTAAAGTATTTCTTTGCGAATATATCATATACCTATCAGCACCAGAACAGCAAAACCTATCACCAAATTGATAAAGAAAATATCTTAAACATTTATGCTGGAGCAAAAGTATTCAATCGACAAGCAGAAGTAAGCATTACTGCATTCGACTTATTGGATTCATATCGTAATCGTATTATTCAACTGAAAAACAACTATACCAACTATATTAATAGAGAGAACTTCGGACGATACTTTACCATTAACTTCTCTTGGAAATTCAGAAAGATCAAATCAAACCGAATTGATATCTCAAGAGGAGTTAATTGGTAAAATCAGGTATTTTAGTATTACTTTATTCCCATTCTATGGTTGAATTGGGTTTCGGTGACATATCATAGCAGACACGATTTACATTCTTCACTTCTTTCAGAATTCGGTCTGTAATTTTCATCAGAATAGGCCAATCTATCGGTTCGATAGTAGCTGTCATAGCATCTACCGTATTGACTGCACGAATAATTACCGGCCAATCAAAAGAGCGAGCATTATCACGCACACCCACGGATTTGAAATCAGGAACTACTGTAAAGTATTGCCATACTTTCTTGTCCAATCCTGCAATTCGGAATTCTTCACGCAGAATAGCGTCAGATTCACGCACAGCCTCCAGACGGTCACGTGTAATAGCTCCCAAACAACGCACTCCCAAACCTGGTCCCGGGAAAGGCTGGCGATAAACCATTTCGTACGGTAAGCCCAACTCCAGTCCACAAGCACGAACTTCATCCTTGAACAATTGACGCAACGGTTCTACCAATTCAAACTTGAGGTCCTCCGGCAAACCACCTACATTATGGTGCGACTTCACCATTTTGGCAGTCTTCGTTCCACTTTCCACAATATCCGGATAAATAGTACCCTGCCCCAAGAAATCGATACCGTCCAACTTACGTGCTTCTTCCTCGAACACACGAATAAATTCACCACCGATGATTTTGCGTTTTTGTTCAGGGTCCGCCACTCCTGCCAATTTATTCAGGAAACGGTCTGTAGCATCCACATAAATAAGATTTGCCTTTAACTGATTGCTGAAAACTTCAACCACATCCTCAGATTCCCCTTTACGCATCAAACCATGATTGACATGCACGCACACCAAGTTATCACCAATTGCTTTCAGAAGCAAAGCAGCAACCACAGAGCTGTCAACACCACCCGACAAAGCCAACAATACCTTTTTATCACCAACCTGACGCTTAATCAGCTCTATCTGGTCGTTCACAAAATTTGTCATGTTCCAGTTAGCTTCCGCTTTGCAGGTATCAAATACGAAAGACTTTACAGCCTCCTTAATAGCCTCGATATCATCTGTAAATTCCGGCAATTTCACAGTGCAAATCGCTTTATCATGACCGGCAGCCATAACAGGAAGTCCCATTGTATAAATAGCCGGATTTACGTCAATGGCAACGCCATCAATCACATTATTCGGTCCGCCATTGATAATAATACCCTTTACGTTGGGCAATGCTTTCAGTTCTTCTACGGTGATGTCGTGAGGATAAATCTCACTATAAACTCCTAATGCACGGATGGCGCGAGCCAATACCGTATTCTCATGACTACCCAAGTCAAGGATAACAATCATGTCCTGTTTCATCTGATTCTGGTTCTTTTAAGTTTTTATATAGCCAATAGTTTGACCTTAGTTTCAATTCACCTGCAAATATAAATATTTTAAAAGACGCTACAATATATTGATTCGCCAAAAAGACATTTATTTTTATGCTTTCAACCTTATCACAAACCGACTGCCTTTTCCCAATTCACTCTCTACGGTCAGCGTACCGCCGTGCGCTTCCACAAAATCACGGGAAATAGACAATCCGAGTCCGCTACCCTGCACTTTCGTTCCGGGAACACGGAAGTAGCGGTCGAAAATACTTTTATGATAACGCGGGTCGATACCTTTACCAAAATCCTGAACATATAGTTCGATAATATTATCCTCTTGCCTGGCTCCGATCACAACATGACCGTTTTCTTTCGAATAACGGATTGCATTGCTCAATAAATTAGTCAGCACCCAAGCGATTTTCTCGCTATCTACAAATAGTTTGCCGATTTTCTCTTCCGGATATTCCACTTCTATCTGAATGTTGAACTTATCCGCCTGCACCTGATTTGCCTTAATTGCATATTCTATCAATTCAATCGGTTTGGTGATCTTCGGCATAAACTGTAGTTTTCCCGCTTCCACCTGGGTCATGTTAAGTAATTCTCCGGTGATACTCAACAAACGCTCGCTGTTCTCCTTGATACTCTTAGACAACTGCTCCTGTTCATCATTCAATGCACCGACACGCTTATCTTCCAACAACTGGAGGCTCATCATAATAGCAGCAATCGGAGTCTTCAGTTCATGAGATATCGTCGAGATAAATGTAGTCTTGGCAGAATCCAATTCCTTAAATTCCGTGATATTCTTCAATAAAATAACATCACCCAGTTTGCGGGGTTCCCCTTTTTCAGCCTCCGTATTAATGATAGGGACATAAGAGGCCTTAAAGTAACTCTCTTTGTCGTCGGCATATATCTTCAATGGTTCCTTCTGCTCGCTTGGCGTCACCAGTTCACGGATCAACCGCCGCAACAGGTCATTCTTCAAAGCCAGTTCCTCCGCCGATTGACGAATCACATTCTCCCGTTTCAGATTCAAGACATTGAGTGCTTCCTCATTGATAAACAGAATTTCACGCTCCATATTCAAGCCGATCACCGGATCATCTATACTGTTTACAATTGCTTCAATAAATTTCTTTGCAGAAAGAATATCCGACAAAGTACTTGCACGATATTCCGTCAACCGTTCCGCCATCCGGTTAAAACTATCCGCCACATCCCGAAATTCTTCATTATTATTCATCTGCAGACGCTTCTCATAATTATGATTGGCTATTTCAAGAATTCCCTCTTTCAGCTCTTTAATAGGCTTGCTGATAGTACGGGGCAACCAATAAAGCAATATCAGTCCGGTCAAGATACAGATTCCTCCCGTTACGGAAATCCATAACAAAGCACGTTCCAATCCGGGCATAGCAGCAGGACTATCAGGTTCTGTCGCTGTCAGAATTTGAAGATTCACAACTGAAAGTGTTACCAGCAAAATAATCATTCCGGCCAGCATTCCGATACCGAGAATCAGTTTCGTTTTAATATTCATAACGTTCATACGATTAATATTATGCAAGTATAATCAAATCTACATTAGCTTGTGACAAATTATTTAAAAACTTTCTATATCCCAGTATAGAACAAATAGCGTATGGCAACCTTAAATTAGGAGTTCCCATGCAAACAGTCGATATCTGTTTCTCTTTACAAACCTTGACGATGCTACCCAAAATATCCTTCGACTGCACCTGCACCACCTCTCCCCCAAGTTCCGCCACGAGCTTAAAATGGTTCAACAGATACCGTTGACTAGCTAGATCAATTCTATCCATACTCTCTTTCGGAGTCTGAACATACAGGGCTATAAAAGTGGTATTATACCGGGTTGCCAACTTTGCCGCCTTTCTGATAATCCGCCGGGGTGTTTTCTCATGACTACTGATACAAGCCATAAACTTTTCATGCCGGAGTCCGACGGCTACTCCCATCACCACCTCATTCTCCACCTTTTTTTCTACCCGCAACGCTACTTCCTTCAAAGCCAACTCACGTAACTGAAGAATATTCTCTGTCCGAAAGAAATTATCCAATGCCGTCTGAATCTTTTCCGGACGATATATCTTACCCGCTCTCAAACGTGCAATCAGCTCCTCTGCCGTCAAGTCAATATTCACCACCTCATCCGCTTCCTGAAGAACACTGTCGGGCACCCGTTCTTTCACTTCAATACCCGTAATCTCCTGCACTTCTTCATTCACGCTTTCAATGTGCTGGATATTGATTGCCGAAATCACATTGATTCCCTCATCCAGCAAAGTTATCACATCCTGCCAACGTTTCTCGTTCAAACTACCTTCTACATTGGTATGAGCCAGTTCATCCACAATTACAATTTCCGGATGGACACGGATAATCGTATCCAGATCCATTTCCTCCAATTCTTTCCCCTTATAGAAGATTTTACGACGCGGAATGACAGGGAGCCCTTGCAACAATGCTTCCGTCCCGGCGCGTCCATGAGTTTCGATATAGCCGATTTGCACGTTCACACCATTCTCCAGCAGTTCATGTGCCTCCTGAAGCATACGATATGACTTTCCCACACCGGCTATCATACCGATATAGACCTTGAATTTGCCCCGGTGGGACTTCTTTATCAGATCCAAAAAATACTGTACACTATGTTCTCTATCATCCATTACGTCAATCTGTTATTTTAAACATCCTAACCCGTAGTAATCATCACGATCACCACGGGTTTCACAAAAATTCATGAGTTTATTTTATGGCCTTAAAGTTACGCCAAATACTAAATGGGCGTCCTCCAAACGTGGATTCCATATAGCCTGTACAAATATAGGCAATGAAAACTTATCATTAAAATTTATTGCTTTCGTTGCTTTCAAAGCTAGGTTCGTCACTGCAAACCCATTCACATTATACTGCGGAGTCTTATAAGGAACCACTCCACAAGTAGCATTCAGATCAACTCCTTTCACACTGAACGGATAATTCAGTTCTACGTAAGAAGAGTATGCCTGCTTTTCTTCCCCCTCATCAGTCGTTTTTCTGTCAGCACCGGCAAACATGGTATACCATGCGATAGATAAGGGGAACTTTTCAATAGGAAGCGTATAAGCTAACCCTGCTTCAAAATGATGTCCGGTGTCTCCACTTTTAAAATGAAAATAATTATTGGTAAGTTCTCCATTGGCCACATCAGCTTGTCCGTCCCACCAAAGAGTGGCTACAGAAAGCGTCGGTCCTGCTTCACCGAACTTATAAGCTGCGGTCAGGTCAATTTCTTTATTACTCTCACTCAAACTGGTTGAGCCCCATGCAGTAAGCGAGAAATTACCTACGCTAAATCCCAAAGTCGGCTGAAAGGAAGCAGCTCCCCCCTGATAAATACCACGCCATACATACGAACTTACCAAATCACCTTGTATAGTAAACTCTTGTGCTTGTGCATTAACTGTTCCCAACATACAAACGGCTGCTACAGCCATTGTTCCTAAAAAACTCTTTTTACTAAAAAAACTTTTCATACTTCTTATCTTATTCTATTTTATGTTTCCGTAAAAAAGCAGCGCCCTATCCAACCCTGTTAATTTGAACCGCGGCATAACCCAAACGGTCCGGACAGGAACGCTGCTCAATCTTCATCTACTTATTGCTTTCCTCTAATGCGATATTCAATTTCAATACATTCACCTTTTCTGTTCCCAACAACCCCAAAAGAGGTTTTTCTATGCTTTTATCAACAATCGCTCTCACCTGTTCCTCTCTCAAGCCACGTGCTTGTGCTACTCTCTTCACTTGTACATACGCACATTGAGGAGTGATATTAGGATCCAGTCCCGAAGCACTGGCTGTAACCATTTCAACAGGCACATCCGCCCGATTCAAATAAGGATGATGTACAAGGAAAGTATCGATACGCGCTTTTACTTCATCCAGATACTCCTGATTCGTAGGGCCCTTGTTACTACCAGAGGAACTCGTAGCATCATACCCGTCACCGGCAGAAGAAGGACGTCCCCAGAAATAAATATCCTCTGTAAACATCTGGCCGACATTGGCTGCTCCCACTACTTTCCCGTTCAATGTAGCTACTTCGGCATTTCCTTTATTAGGACCCGCTACCTGTGCGAACACCCACA
>ERZ791645.232-NODE-232-length-51112-cov-20.218285_pt1 | contig 51112 bp, 54 predicted proteins | sample MGYA00509939_ERZ791645 | MGnify/ENA primary metagenome ERZ791645 (study PRJEB30046, sample SAMN00715249) | human gut metagenome | study: EMG produced TPA metagenomics assembly of the A metagenome-wide association study of gut microbiota in type 2... | reverse complement strand
TCACTGGAGATGCACCTTATAGTAGGCTACCGCTGACGGAACAGCGGGTTAAATCATGCAACTAATATCACTGTTTAACAATCAATTACGCGACTTTACAGGTCACACCCAGGTCTTATTTAAATTTAACATGATGGTATAGCTTGCTTCGTATGCGTCAGAGATGTCCGTCATGAACTCCGGATTGATGGGATTGCAGCGGTGTGAGCGGTGCGGATCATCGAAGTTGATGACGTAAAAATGCGGCTTTACCTTGTATTTGTCCATATTGTGTAACAAGGTATTGTAGGCAATGGCGGAAAGGTCATCGAATTTATAATCATAGATATAGACACTGAATCCCTTGGAAATCATCTGTTTGATGTAGTTGTTTACCACTGCGTATGATTTACCGGAACCCGGTGTCCCCAATACGATGGTCGCGCGGAAAGGATTGACCACGTTGATCCAGCCGTCGTTGAGCTTGCCGCCATACTGGAATCTGGTTGGCAGATTGACAGAATATTCATTCTCCATCAGCCTTGTCTCCTGCATGAAGGATTCGTTTTCCATATTGAATACATCCTCCATCAGGTTATGCCTGTAAAGCCTGCTGATCCACAGTCCTGCCATGAGCAGGCATAGATAACCAGATGCGAGAGTCACCACATACAGGGCTGTGACGGCTTCGTGCGGAAAAGGCAGCTCAAGCAGCCACCAGTTCATGAAAAAAAGAACAGCACCGGCAGTAAGTACCGCCCATATACGCTGCCATGTAATTTTCTCACCCTTGACTCCGATAGTACCCATACAGGATATGGCCAGCAGAAGAACTGCCATCAGTTTTGTCCAAAGGATACAGCCGAATATACTGGTTGTCCTGTCAAAGTTCATCAGTATCCGGTCTATGACATCCAGATTCAGATGCCAGGCACTCATACTGGGATAGCAGTACACATAAACGTGGACTACCAGAATAAAAATACTGACTGCCCTGCCGAATTCCATAATCTTGGCAAGGGCTCTCAAATCGTCTTCCTGTTGCATAATGATGTAGATGATTGTGGGGGAATCCGTTGTTCCCCCTGTTATTGACTCATTTTGATTGATCAGATACCGCGTGATTTGCGCTTCTGCGGTTTCTTTTTCCGTTTCATGCGGCGACGGAACGCTTCTTCCTCGTAATCGACTGCCGGATTTGCCTCAAAGGAGAAGATGCCTGCCGCCTGTTCAAGCGCACTGTTTTCTTCCATACGGTGACCGTACCGTTTCCAAAGTTCCTCCGGACCGGACTGTTGTCTGTCCTGCCAGGGTATTCCTTCCCACCAGTTGACAAGGCCGTTGAATACGTTGGCGGAAAACTCCTTTCCCATACGTGAACCGTTGAACGTCTCGCGCCGTTCATGGTCTATGAATGTGACACCGTAGATACGTCCGGTATCGTTCCTTCGGAATACCACATCAATGTGCTCCTGTTTCAGCAGTTCCCTGAATTCCTGTTCCGATTTTGCGTTACGCATGGCCCATACGACCTTGCCGGATATGGCAGGAGCCCATCTGCCTTCCTTGAAGTCCTGTGTATGCCGTAACATACGTTCGGACAGTCCCGTATTTCCGAAACGCTTGCCGAACCTTGCACTTTTTATTGGAGGGCTGACCACTTTCCCACTATCATCTGTAGCCGAATAGATGATACCCGTATAGGGTGTTCCCATGTAATCGCCCCGAACCTGTCGGGTTTCAATGTTCAGTGTGGAAAGCAGTGCAGAATACTCTCCGAAAGTCTGGAAACGGTAGCTTTCCAGTACAGCCTTCAGCGTGTTTCCAATCTGATGGCGTATATCCCCCTGTGAGACATCCACCTTTTTCAGTTCCGCTTTCGGATTCCGTCTTTCCGTATCCGCACTGTTACGCAGTCCGAATTCCTGTTCCAGTTCCCGGCAGGCTGTCATTGAACGGCGGTGTTCATAGGAGTCATTGATTTTCCTTCCTTCATCGTCAATGCATACACTCACGATATGTACGTGCGTGTTGCAGGTATCTCCATGTCTGTACACGATGAACGGCTGGTCACCGTATCCCATTTTCTGCATGTATTTTTCTGCCAGTTCCGCCAGCTTGTCATTGTCCAGCCTGTCTTCAGGTGCCGGACTGAGGGCGATATGCAGGACCGGCTTGTCCGTCCTCCTGTTTGCCGTCAGATGGTTTTCAAATGAAAGGAGAGCCAGACGCATGTCCTCGCTCGGCAGTCCCGGGCGGTCGGAAATCATCCGGTGTCCGGACAGGATTTCCGCCGTCCCTTGAAATACCTTTTCATGGTTATAGGACAGTGCTCCGTAAAGGCTTGTCCCGTGACTTATCTTTGCAACCATTTCTGTTCATATTCTTTTGTTAAGGCCATAATCTGCCTGTTGAGCAGTATCAGTTCCAGGGTAGCCTTTTCAAGTTTGTAAAGCAGGGACATCGCCCTTTTTTCCCCGAAGTTTTTCTGTACGGCCCTTACGACCTGATTATAGTTGTTGCCTATTGCCTGAAACTGCCTGTAAAATTCCCCGAGCCGGATGTAATAGTCCATGGAAACCTTGTCCACCTTGATTACCTTCAACTGTTCTGAAAAGATTGATTTCTTGATGAAGACTGTCCTGTCCCTTGCTCCGGATTCCAGAAACAGTTTTTCAAATCTGCTTTTCTCCTGTGCATTCAGACGGAAATTGTACTTGTTGTCCGCCGGATCAGTCTTTGTTTTTCTGCCTGCCCTTCTTGTCTGTTTTTTCTCCATGCTTTTCTGCTTTTGGGTTATTTTTCTTTCTCCGTCAGATTTTCCGACTTTGGAGGAAAATCCCCCGACCGTGAGGGAGGGCAAGTTGGTTTTTGTATGGCAGAATAATTTCTGTCGTACAAAAACACAACTTGCTCTGTTCGTTTGAACAGAGAATCCACCTCCGGCGGATTGCTGCGCGACGTGAGCGGAGTGCTGCTGTCCGTCGGAAGATGTTCCAAGTCATTCTTTAGTTCTGACTTTGCAAAATTATGACCGTGTAAACAGTTGTGAAATAGTGGGTTGTATGACATATAAAGACGTCTGATGACATCTGATGTCATGGTACAGGTTACATATTACCTGTATGCTTGAAAGACCTTATTTTTGACGCGATTTAAGCGTGCAATATTGCAATAACTTAAGGACACAATAACATGGCAACATATTATTGCAATAACATAAGGACACAATAACATGGCAACATATTATTGCAATAACATAAGGACACAATAACATGGCAACATATTATTGCAATAACATAAGGGCATAATAACATAACAACATATTATTGCAATAATATAAGGACATAATAACATGGCAACATAGTATTACAATAACATAAGGACATAATAACGTAACAACATAGTATTGCAATAACATAAGGACATAATAACATGGCAACATAGTATCACAATAGCGTAATGCCATTGTAAGATTAGTGAAAGAAAAAGTGAATATTAACCCCAAAAACAAAAGGTATGAACAAACGTCCGATTCTTGTCGCCTTCAGCAATCAGAAAGGCGGTGTGGGCAAGTCCACGGTAACAGCGGTTCTTGCCAGTTATTTTAATTATGTAAGAGGTTTGAAAGTTGCTGTCGTTGACTGTGACTATCCCCAGTTCAGTCTGGAAAAACTAAGGGGAAGGGATTTGAAGAACCTTGAAAAAAGCGAGTATCACCAACGGCTTTTCTGCCGCCAGTTTGAGAACGGTTCCCGAAAGGCCTATCCGATTGTTACTTCCACGCCGGAGTCAGCCGCAGAGATTCCCGGCAAACTGGAAGGTGATTATGACCTGATATTCTTCGATCTTCCCGGAACGGTGAACTCCCGTGGTGTATTCGAGTCCGTCATGAACATGGATTTTATTTTCACTCCCATTGTAAAAGACCGTATGGTCATGCAGAGCAGCCTTTCCTTTGTATCGACCGTTCAGGATTTTATCGGACAGCATCCTGAAGCTCCCCTGAAGGACATACGTTTATTCTGGAACCGTATGGACAGCCGTACTTCCAAGGAACTGTATGTAATGTATAATGCAATAGTGCTCCGTATGGGTTTGAAGGTCTTTGAAACCGTACTTCCGGATCTTGAACGCTTCAACAAGGAAATGACACCTTCTTCCAGGCAGCATTTCCGCTGCACCCTTCTTCCCCCTTCCGAATCACTACTGAAAGACAGCCGTCTTGAGGCGTTTGCCCAGGAGATGGAACGTATCATATTTCCGGAATAAGAACTATGGCAAAGAAAAGAGAGATATTCAAGGTGGATGAGGATGCCCTGAAGGACATGATGGCCAGTGAATCCATTGCCTGTGGTAAATATGGAACTGATATCAGCGATAATGTTCTTCCTGTCACAGAAAATGAAATAAATGTGCCGGAAGTAGAGACACAGGGACGTGAAAAGTCCCACAAGACGATACGTGCTGATCCCGGACTGGAAGAGAAGGTGGAAATGTACAAGGAACTGTTTCTGGACAGAAAGAAGTCCGTGCATAGAAAGCAGACCTATATCAGCTATGACATGTACTGCAGGCTGGCCCGTATCCTTCCCCTTCTGAGTGATGACATGAGTGTGCCCGCTTTTTTGGATAATGTGCTGGCACACCATCTTGAGACTTACAGTAAAGAGCTTGGCGAGCTGTTTCGCCGAAAAACCCCAAAAACATTCTGAAAATGATGTGGATTGTATTGACTGTTGCCGTATTGGTTTGCGGTTTGCTGTTATGTTGTGTTTATGTACTGTCCAATAGGATTTGTTCACTGAAGAAACAGGTCAGGGAGTTGAATGAGAAAACAGGAATAGCGAACTGCTTTCCCGAATATAGCCGTGTCTATCTGAACAATGCTCCTGTCGGGAAGGGACGTCAGATCCGTATCCGTTGCGGTTTGTACAACAAGGCAAGCCGCCTTGTTCCGTTTATGGCTCCCGGCATGAGTGTATCAGCCTATGTAAGCAATATCGTGGAGGAACATCTGAAACGCCACGGAGAATTGCTGAAGAATGAACTTGAATGTTTTCTCTATAAGGATTCTTTATGGAAGAACTGATATACCTCTGTGTACGGATTGTCTGTATAGGCTATTTGCTGTACAGCGTGTATGGCTGGAGAAAGCATATTGAAATTATTTGTACTTTGCTTTATGAGAAATCTGTTGCGCAAAAGGAGAGTGAAGAAGCTGCCGGAACAGAATCTGTAGTTTCAGATGCTGAAGTGATGGGAAGTACCCGCTATGTCTATCTGGACGAGAATGCCGGAAAGACTGCCGCTCCCTTCATGAGCCAGCCACTTGAAAGGAATTTTATCGGTGAAGAGGAGGACGTGCAGCAGGAAGATGTGGAATGCAACCTTCAGCTGGATAAGATGAAACTCCTGCAGGAAGTCCAGGAAGACCTTGATGCGGAGTCTCCCGAAGTGGAATCCGTTTCACCGGTTCTGTCCAGCAGGGACATGGAAGTGCTCGGCGAATATCTGGCACATCAGGATGAAGCCGACCATGAGAAGGCCATGCAGGCAGCACGTGTCCTGTTCTCCATCAGGCAGACCAGCCTGATTGACGTGTTCCTTTCCAATATGGAGAATTCCGCGATTGTAGAGGAACTGATAGAAAGGTATCTTGACGAGGACGGCAATCCCAAACCTCTTAAAGTCAAGGATAGGAATGAGCCGTCTGACGACTGGCGGAAATATATCTGACACCGATATATTCAGGCATCCCGGAAATCTTTTCGGGATGCTTTTTTTATGTCTGTAAGGCTTCCTGAATGACATCTGATGACATCTGGTGACACCTGATGAAAGTGTTGTATCACAGCTGTTTAAGCCTTATATATTTGCAGTCGAATTCAAAATTTATGTCAAACCCAAAAATGATTCAACAATGAAGAGAAGAATCCTATTTTCAGTATTGTGTGTGCTGGCAGCTGCAGGTGCCTTCGCACAGGGACAGGGTCTTGCCGGCATCAATGAGGCTACCAGCCTTATGACCTCGTATTTCGATCCGGCCACCAAATTGTGTTATGCCATCGGAGCGGTACTCGGTCTGGTCGGCGGTATCAAGACGTACGGCAAGTTCAGCAGCGGTGACCCCGATACGTCCAAGACTGCGGCGAGCTGGTTCTTCGCCTGCATCTTCCTGATTGTGGCCGCCACCATTCTCCGTTCCTTCTTCCTGTAAGCCATGGATTACCGTATCAACAAGGGAGCAGGCCGTCCGATTGAGTTCAAGGGCTTGAAATCACAGTACCTGTTCTTTTTTGCCGGAGGCCTTGTGTCGGTCTTTCTTGCGGTGGTTGTCCTGTATATGGCCGGTGTCAGCCAGCTGGTATGCCTGTCTTTCGGGGCGGTATCCGGTACCCTGGCCGTATGGCTGACCTTCCGCATGAATGCCCGCTACGGTGAGCACGGGCTGATGAAGATGCTGGCCGAGAAACGCCATCCGCGCTATCTGTCAGCCCGTCGCAGAATATTCAGAGCATTAACCAAAAAGAAGAGAAAGAAATGAGAAGTGTATTGAAGGCCTGTGATCTGGAAGACAGATTCCCGATTCTGGCCGTGGAAAACAACTGCATCGTAAGCAAGGATGCGGACATTACGGTAGCCTTCGAGGTCGAGCTGCCCGAACTGTACACGGTGACGGCGGCGGAATACGAAGCCATTCACGGTACCTGGGTAAAGGCCATGAAGGTGCTTCCCAATTATTCTGTCGTGTACAAGCAGGACTGGTTCGTCAAGGAAAACTACCGGAGCGAAGGAGACGGGACGGAAAGTTTTCTGTCCCGCAGCTATGAGCGTCATTTCAACGAACGCCCGTATCTCAGACACCGCTGTTTCCTGTACCTGACAAAGACCACACGCGAACGTGCCCGCCGCCGCAGTGATTTCAGTACCCTGTGCCGCGGCTATATCCTTCCCAAGGAAATCACCGACTGGGATTCGGTCGTGAAATTTCTGGAGGCAGTGGAGCAGTTCGAGCGTATCATGAACGATTCGGGGCATGTCAGGATGAAGCGTCTCAGGACGGAAGAGGTGGTCGGAACGGAAGAATCTCCCGGTCTGATTGAAAGATACCTGACTCTCGGTATGGAGGACACGCCCCCCGTGTTACAGGACATCTGCCTTGATCCGGAACGTATGCGCATCGGTGACAAACGTCTTTGCCTGCATGTGCTTTCCGATACGGAAGACCTTCCCGGCAGTGTGGGCACGGACATGCGCTATGAGCGCTTGTCCACGGACCGTAGCGACTGCCGTCTTTCGTTTGCGGCTCCGGTAGGACTTCTGCTTTCATGCAACCATGTCTATTCGCAGTACGTGTTCATCGATGATGCGCAGGAAATCCTGCAACGCATGGAAAAGACCTCACGGAATATGCTGTCCCTGTCGAAATACAGCCGCAGCAATGCCGTGAACTATGAATGGGCCGAAATGTATCTGGACGAGGCGCATACGAAAGGGCTTGTTCCGGTACGGTGCCACTGTAACGTACTGGCCTGGGCAGAAGACGAGGAAGAGTTAAGGCGTATCAAGAACGATACCGGCAGCCAGCTTGCCCTTATGGGATGCGTACCCCATTACAACACGATAGACACCCCGGTACTGTACTGGTCGGGCATTCCGGGCAATGCGGGCGATTTTCCGGCAGAGGAAAGTTTCTATACCTTTCTGGAACAGGCTGTCTGCCTGTTTGCTTCGGAAACGAATTACCGCAGTTCGCCCAGCCCGTTCGGTATCCGTATGACGGACAGGCAGAGCGGCGTACCGCTCCATCTGGACATCAGTGACCTGCCCATGCGCAAGGGAATCATCACCAACCGCAACAAGTTCATACTCGGTCCCTCCGGCAGCGGTAAATCCTTCTTTACGAACCACCTTGTCCGCCAGTATTATGAACAGGGTACCCATATCCTGCTGGTGGATACCGGAAACAGCTATCAGGGGCTTTGCAGCCTGATTCATGACCGGACACATGGCGAGGACGGCATCTATATCACCTATGAGGAGGACAATCCCATCGCCTTCAATCCGTTCTATACGGATTCCGGGGAATTTGACGTGGAAAAGCGTGAAAGTATCAAGACACTGATACTCACACTCTGGAAACGCGAGGATGAAGCCCCAAGGCGTTCGGAAGAGGTGGCCCTTTCGGGAGCGGTGAACGCATACATCCGCAGGATAACGGAAAACAGGGATGTCAGACCCGATTTCAACGGATTCTACGAGTTTGTGCGTGATGACTACCGCCGGATGATTGAGGAGAAGAAAGTCCGTGAGAAGGATTTTGACATTGACGGTTTCCTGAACGTGCTGGAACCGTTCTACCGTGGCGGTGACTATGATTTCCTGCTTAATTCGGAAAAGGAACTGGACCTTACCAACAAGCGCTTTATCGTATTTGAACTGGACAATATCAGCGGAAACAAGGTGCTTCTGCCTGTGGTCACGCTGATAATCATGGAAACCTTCATCGCCAAGATGCGCCGTTTGAAAGGCATCCGCAAGATGATACTCATTGAGGAATGCTGGAAAGCCCTGATGTCCGCCAATATGAGTGAGTACATAAAGTATCTCTTTAAGACCGTCAGAAAATATTTCGGGGAGGCTGTCGTGGTCACCCAGGAAGTGGATGACATCATCAGTTCCCCTGTCGTGAAGGAAGCTATCATCAACAACAGTGACTGCAAGATTCTTCTTGACCAGCGGAAATACATGAACAAGTTCGACCATATTCAGCGGCTTCTCGGACTGACCGACAAGGAACGCGGACAGATTCTGTCCATCAACCAGGCAAACCATCCCGGACGTTTCTACCGTGAGGTCTGGATCGGTCTTGGCGGTACCCACTCGGCCGTGTATGCCACGGAAGTCAGCGATGAGGAATATGCCGTATATACCACGGAAGAGTCGGAAAAGCTGGAATTGCAGAAGCTGGCCAAGGAACTGGGTGGAAATCTGGAACTGGCCGTGAAACGCATTGCGGAAATGAGAAGGGAAAGGAAAAGGTCAAACGGTAAAGCATGACGGTTATGAATGACAGTTTTGAATCGGATGAAAGAAAGCGTAAGGAGACCATTGAATGTCTCTACTGGTCCCTGATGAACGGATGGGACATACCGAAGGAGATCCGTGAACATTACGGATTTTCAGAAGACTATGAGCTGTATCACCGGCTTGAAAGTATGGAACCGGAAGATTACAGGGAAAGAAGGCTCAGAGGCGAGATACCTGATGCCGTGGAGGTCGATGTAAGACTGACACATGCTGTGGAGAAGGTCTTCGAACGGCTTTGTTCCCCTCCTCCCGTACAGTATCTCGACAAGCTGTACGGGGAACTGGAAAAGCTGGGAGGTTTCATCGCCAACCCGAAGAATATTGACAGCCCTTTCATTAATTCCTGTTTTCTCATGAAATACGGCATTGACCGGAATTCCCCGGATGAAATCAGGCGGCAACTGTCAGAAAAGGCATATAAAGAACTTTATGCCAGGTTTGAAACCATGGTTGGCCTGAAGTCCCCAAACAAAAAGGACGATACCATTATCCGCAAGGAATGTCGGCAGCCAGCCTGTAAGGACAGGCCGACCGGAAAAGTCCGCATCCCTGTCAGTCCGAAGCCAAAGAGACGCAAGATGGGACTTTGAGAGATTCAGTAAAACAAGAACAACATCATTAAAAAAGACAAGACATGAAAAACAGACAGTTGTACAGACTGGCCGCCTGCCTGATCGGAGCGGCATCACTGCTGCTGCAGAGCTGCAGTGAAAGCAGGTTCAAGGACTGTGACCGCCTGTGCGGTTCATGGAGCAGTGTGGAAGGCAAGCCCGATGTCCTTATATATAAGGAAGGGGACGCCTACAAGGTGACGGTCTTCGCCCGCAGCGGAAAGACACGGAAGCTGAAGCCGGAAACCTATCTGCTGGTGGAAGAAAACGGTAACCTGTTCATCAATACCGGCTACCGCATAGACATCGCCTACAATGAGGCGGCTGACGTATTGACCTTTTCTCCGAACGGTGACTATGTAAGGAAGGAGGTACGTCCATGAGAAAAAGACTGCTGCTGCTTTGTGCAGGAACCTTTTTTCTTGCCGGACAGATACGGGCACAGTGGGTGGTGACCGATCCGGGGAACCTTGCCCAGAGTATCATCAACATGTCGGACAATATCGTGCATACCTCTTCAACCGCGACAAGTACCGCCCAGAATTTTGCTGAGACGGTGAAGATATACCAGCAGTACAAGAAATACTATGATGCCCTGAAGTCCGTCAACAATCTGGTGAAGGATGCCCGTAAGGTCAGTGAGATTATCCTGATGGTCGGTGACGTGTCGGAAATCTACGTGACCAATTTCCAGAAGATGCTGGGTGACGAGAACTTTTCTTCAGAAGAGCTGGATGCCATCGCTTTCGGTTATACCAAACTTCTGGAAGAGAGCAACGGGGTGTTGCAGGACCTTAGGCAGGTAATCAACGTCAGCACCCTATCCATGACCGACAAGGACCGTATGGACGTGGTGGATGACTGTTATGCCAGTATGCGCCGTTACCGCAATCTCGTGAATTACTATACGAACAGGAATATAGCCGTGAGTTTTCTGCGTGCCCGCAAGAAGAATGACCTTGACCGTGTCCTGAAACTCTATGGCAATGACACCTCCAAATACTGGTAGCCTATGGTATTGCTATCCGTGGATTTCTCGAATCTCCATACCATTCTGGAGAGCCTTTACAATGAAATGATGCCCCTTTGTGAAGATATGATGGATGTCGGCAAGGGTCTTGCCGGACTTGGTGCCCTGTTCTATGTGGCCGTGCGTGTCTGGCAGTCGCTTGCCCGTGCCGAACCGATAGACGTGTATCCGCTTCTGCGTCCGTTTGCGATAGGCATCTGCATCATGCTTTTCCCGACTCTGGTACTCGGAACGATGAATACGGTGCTGAGTCCGATTGTGCAGGGAACCCACAAGATGCTTGAGGGGCAGACGATGGACATGCAGCAGTACCGTGAACAGAAGGACAGGCTGGAACGTGAAGCCATGCTCCGTAATCCGGAAACGGCCTATCTGGTCAGCGATGAGGAGTTTGACCGTCAGCTGGACGAGCTCGGATGGTCGCCCGATGCCATGGTAACCCGTATGGGCATGTATATGGAAGTGGGCATGTACAATCTGGAAAAGAATATCCGTGACGCCTTCCGCAGTCTGCTGGAACTGCTTTTTGCCGCGGCATCCCTGCTTATAGATACGGTAAGGACCTTTTTCCTTGTGGTATTGTCCATCCTCGGTCCCATTGCCTTTGCCTTCAGCGTGTGGGACGGTTTCCAGTCCACGCTCAGCCAGTGGTTCACACGTTACATTTCCGTCTATCTGTGGCTTCCCGTGAGTGACCTTTTCAGCTGTATGCTGGCCAAGATTCAGGTTCTTATGCTGCAGAACGACATCCTGGAGCTCCAGAACAATCCGAACTATTCGCTGGACAACTCCAATTCGGTGTATGTGATCTTCATGCTGATAGGTATCATCGGATATTTTACCGTGCCGACCGTGGCCGGATGGATCGTGCAGGCAGGCGGTGGCGGAAACTACAACCGAAACATCAACCGTACCGCGACCAAGGCCGGAGGACTTGCAGCCGGTGCCGCAGGTTCCGGACTGGGAAATATCGGAGGGCGTCTGCGTGGAAAATAAACAGAACAGGAACATTAAAATCATGAAAACAGATGGAATTCAAATCACTGACCAATATTGAAAGCGGTTTCAGACGGATACGCCTGATGCTTGCGGTCTTTGTCGGATGCTGCACGCTTGTGACCGTCTTTGCCCTGTGGAACTCATACCGCTTTGCCGAGAAACAGCGTGAGAAGATTTATGTGCTCGATGGCGGCAAGTCACTGATGCTTGCACTCTCGCAGGACCTTGCCCAGAACCGTCCGGCTGAAGCCAGAGAACATGTAAGAAGGTTCCATGAACTCTTTTTCGGATTGTCGCCGCAAAAGGATGCCATCGAGCACAACATCAACCGTGCCCTGCAGCTGGCGGACAAAAGTGCCTATCATTACTATGTGGATTTTGCCGAGAAGGGATATTACAACCGTCTCATTTCTGGTAATATCAACCAGGTAGTACGGGTGGACAGCGTGGTCTGCGACTTTTCCGGCTACCCCTACAGGGCCAGGACGTATGCCCGCCAGATGATTATCCGTGAGAGTAATGTGACGGAACGTTCGCTGGTGACTGACTGCCAGCTTCAGAACACGTCCCGTTCCGATGACAACCCCAACGGCTTTATCATCGAACATCTGACCATACTGGAAAACAAGGACATAAGGAGTGTAGAGCGATGAAAAGGAACCTGACGAGACAGGCGGACCTGCAACTCAGGAGGTTCTGCCACAGACTTACCGTTAAACAGCGCAAGGCCGTTCTCTGGATACTGTTTGTCCCGTTTGCCGCCGCATGTGTCTATACGGCATGCAGACCGTTTATAGGCAGTAAGAACCGGGAGTCCGGAATGGAATTTATGGAAAAGGATTCACTCCGTATGGAGTTCATTCAATCTATTGTAAGAAATGGAGAAAGAAAAAGTTAAGAAAGTAATGGAACGGCTGATGAAACCGTTCAGGCTCCGGTCCTCAAAGGACAGGAAGCCGCTGAGTGAGGAACAGAAACGCAAACGTGCCAGATTTGTGGTGTATCCGCTGATGTTCCTACTGTGTCTGGGAAGTTTCTATCTGATATTCTCACCTTCTGGGCAGGAACGGGAGCGGCAGGATAAAGGACAGGGATTCAATACGGAAATCCCTTCTCCCGAGGACAGCCGCCTGGAAGGAAACAAGAAGGATGCCTATGAAAAGGCTCTGATGGAACAGGAAAGCAGGAAAAGGAAGACATTCTTTGAAGCTGCGGAGTCCATGTTTGCCAAAGAGGAACGGAAAGACAGTGTCCGTCTTCCCGATAACATTCCACCGGAGAGGCAAACAAACACGGAAACGGAAACAGAAAAAGGCAATGCTGGACCGGTCAGTTCCTCGGCCGGAGCCTACCGTGAGATGAACCGTACGCTGGGAAGCATCTATGAACCGCGGACCGATTCGGAAAAGGAAAGGCTTCTGGAAAGGATTGAGGAACTGGAGCGTATGCAGCAACAGCAGCAGAAACAGGAGCCACTGTCAGGCATGGAGGAAAAGATGACCCTGATGGAAAAATCCTATGAACTGGCCGCCAGATACAATAACCGTCAGGCTGTGGAGACTCCTTCTCCCGTCAGAAAAGCGGAGGACAAAAAGGCCATGCCGGTGAAACAGGTTCACAATGAGGTGGTATCCTCGCTTTCCAGACCCATGAGCGACGAAGAGTTTGTATCCGCCTTTTCGGGAGAACGCAATGCCGGCTTCAATACGGCTGTCGGCCGGAAGACCGTAACGGAAGGCAATACCATTGCTGCCTGTGTACACGGTACGCAGACCGTATCCGACGGACAGGCCTTGCGCCTGCGGCTTACCGAGCCTATGTCCGTTGCCGGACGTTTCATACCGAAAGGAACTGTACTGGTAGGTGGCACACGCATACAGGGTGAACGGCTGGAAATCATGGTCAATGCCGTGGAATACAAGGGAACTATCCTGCCGGTGGAGCTGGAAGTCTATGATCTGGACGGACAACAGGGAATCCTGGTGCCGGGTTCACTGGAATATGACGCTGCCAGAGAGATTGCCGCCAACATGGGAACCTCGATGAACAGCAGCATCAACATTTCCACCGATGCCGGGGCGCAGATTGCTTCAGATTTAGGAAAAGGTGTGATACAGGGCGTTTCCCAGTACATATCCAAACGGATGCGTACGGTAAAGATTACTTTAAAGGCCGGACACCGTGTACTGCTCCATTCGCCGGAGAAATGAAATACAGGAAACTATGAAAGAAAAGACAACCATTAAACAAAAGCACATGAAGAAGATTCTGATGATGTTTGCCCTTTTACTGGGCGTATCGGCTGCCTGGGCGCAGCAGAGCAGCGGTGATTATTATGAGGGGCTGACCCGCAAGATCGGTTTCAGCCAGATGATTCCGCCGCACGGACTGGAAATAACGTATGACAAGACCGTCCATGTCATTTTCCCGGCTCCGGTCAAGTATGTGGATCTTGGTTCTACAAACCTGATAGCCGGCAAGGCCGACGGTGCCGAGAATGTAATCCGAGTAAAGTCCACGACACGCAATTTCAGGGAGGAGACCAATATGTCTGTAATAACCGAAGACGGGAACTTCTATACATTCAACGTGAAGTATGCCGACGAGCCGCTGCTGCTGAATGTGGAGATGTGTGATTTCATCCATGACGGAGAATCGGTGAACCGTCCCAACAATGCCATGGAAATCTATCTGACCGAGCTGGATAACGAATCCCCCCGTCTGATACGTCTTATCATGAAATCCGTTTATGAGAATGACAAGCGCCGTATCCGTCATATCGGCTGCAAGCGTTTCGGCATCCAGTATCTGCTCAAAGGGCTGTACACCCATAATGACCTGCTTTATTTCCATACCCAGGTAAAGAACTCCTCGAATGTACCCTTTGACGTGGATTTCATTACGTTCAAGGTGGTGGACAAAAAGGTGATGAAGCGTACGGCCATGCAGGAGCAGGTGATTTATCCGCTGCGTGCCTATAATTATGTGACACGTGTAAACGGCAGGGATTCGGAATGCACGGTATTCGCCCTTCCCAAGTTTACGATACCGGATGACAAGAAACTGGTTGTGGAGATATATGAGAAACAGGGCGGCCGTCACCAGAGTTTTGAGGTGGTTAACGAAGACCTGGTGCGTGCGGAAACCATCAATGAGCTGAAGGTGCGATGAGAACGAAAGTATTGTATATGCTGGCATTGCTGCTTGTCCTTTCCGTAGGGCAGGCAGAAGCCCAGCGGATTCTGCCAAGGATGCAGGGTGTGGAAATGCGTGGAGGTATGGCTTCCGATAATGGATACTATATGGGAATGATTCTTTCAAGCTATGCTAAAGGCGGGAACAAATGGGTATATGGAGCGGAATACCTGCATATGAAACACGGTTACCGTCATGTGACCATCCCTTCTGCGCAGTTTACGGCAGAAGGCGGATATTACCTGAATTTCCTTTCCGATGCGGGAAAAGTGTTCTTCCTCAATTTGGGAGGATCGGCTTTGGCCGGATATGAGACGGTAAACTGGTCCGATAAAAAGCTCTATGACGGGGCCACCCTGAAAAACGGCGATGCCTTTGTGTACGGCTGTGCCTTGACGCTGGAGATGGAATTGTACCTTGCCGACCGTGTGGCATTGACGGCTTCCTTGCGTGAGCGTTTCCTGTGGGGCGGAAGTCTCGGACATTGCCATACCCAATATGGAATCGGCATTCGTTTTGTGATAAATTAGTGGGTTATGGAACTGGAACAGATTAGACGGATTTCCCTTGTCGGTTTTCTTGAAGATCTGGGGCATATGCCTGTATCCCGTAAAGGAAATGATGTCTGGTTCAGATCCCCTTTCAGAAATGAGAGAACCGCATCCTTCAAGGTGGATACGCAGCGGAATGTCTGGTTTGATTTTGGCCTCGGAAAGGGAGGTGACATCTTCCATCTTGCCGGAGAACTGACCGGAAGTACCGGTTTCATGGAACAGCTGGAGTTCCTTTCAGGAAAATCCGGCATCCTTCCCTTACGGCCTTTACAGGAACGTAAGAAGATACCCCGCGTTTCCGGATTCGAGGATGTGAAAGTGACGGAACTGAGTCATGAGGCATTGAAAGGCTACCTGAATGAGAGAGGCATTGATCCGGCCGTAGCCGGGAGATTCTGCAAGGAAGTGGCATACGGAATACGGGGCAAACGGTATTTTGCCATAGGCTTCATGAACCGGAGCGGCGGTTATGAACTGCGCAACCCGATGTTCAAGGGTTGTATCTCTCCCAAGGACATTTCCTGTGTGTCCCTGTCCGGAAAGAAACAGGATAGGTGCTGCGTGTTTGAAGGGTTTATGGATTTCCTTTCGGCATTGGTATTGCGGACTGTGAAGGACGAGGACTGCCTGGTGCTGAACTCTGTATCCAATCTGGGACGGTCGTATGCCGTTCTGGAGGTTTATGGCAAAATCCGGTGCTTTCTTGACCGTGACCGGGCCGGGATTACCGCACTGGAGACTTTGACCATACATTTCGGGAACAAGGTTACGGACTGTTCCGGTCTGTATGATGGATTTAAGGACTTGAATGAATATCTGACAAAAACAAAGGAAAACAAATGAAAACAGAAAAGAATATGAGAAAAGGATTTGGGCTGGCAGGCAAGATTGCCATGTTTTGCATAGGTCTGGTCAGTCTTGTACTGACCTCGTGCGAATCCGAGCTGGAAATCCAGCAGAGTTATCCGTTTACCGTGGAAACGATGCCTGTTCCAAAGGAACTGAACAGGAATGAGACGGCGGAAATACGGTGTGAACTCAAAAGTGAGGGGGATTTTGACGGTACGGTCTATACAATCCGTTATTTCCAGTATGATGGGGAAGGTTCCCTGAAACTGGACAACGGTCTTGAATTCAAGCTGAATGACCATTATCTGCTGGAGAACCGGAAGTTCAGGCTGTATTATACTTCACTATGTGACGAGGCGCAGAACTTCATTGTCGTTGTCGAGGACAACTGGGGAAACATGACAGAAATGGAATTTGACTTCAACGATGCAGGTGATGAAGAGACGGATGCCGTGGAAGATTCTTTGTCAGTTCAGGAAGGAGGTGCCCTATAATAACCGTAAAACTTTTAAGGTCAGTACTGCCATTGGTGGTACTGGCCATGACGGTAATTTCCCTGCGTGCACAGGAGAATGTGGAAGACTCACGTTGGGAAACGGCTGTCAGGGGTATCAAGAAATATGAAGGGTGGCATGGTCCGGAGCATTATCCGTATGTTGCATATGGTCACCGTATCAGAAAAGGTGAAAAGTTTCCCGCCAGGCTGACAGAAAGTGAGGGAGACAGTATTCTGAGAAAAGACCTGAAGGAAATGTGTGCATTGTTCCGTCATCTGGGAAAGGATTCGCTACTGATAGCCTGTCTTGCTTATCAGGTGGGCCCATATAGGTTGCTCGGTTATGGCAGGATGCCCAAAAGCACGTTAATAAGGAAACTGGAAGCCGGTAACCGAGACATTTATGCGGATTTCATACGATATTGTCACTATAAGGGAAAGAAAATTCCGTCAATAGAAAGAAGAAGGAAGGAAGAGTATAAACTATTTTTTATACCTTAAGAAAGAAATAGGAGTATCATTGAGTTCAGGATTTTGAAGAAGTTGAGTGATACATTCATTTGGCACTTCTTTCCCTGTAAATTCTTCTTTGAATAAATTTGCTATTTCATTGTAATGGATTTGTATTGATTTTTTATAGTCCTTTTTGTCTCTATAATCAGGATTAGTTTTCATTTTACTCCGTATTGTAATATCATGTAATCGTTTAACAATCACCAAGTTTCGGAAACTTCTCCATGAAACGTCCTTTCAGAAAGGAAATACGCAAAGACTGCTTGTCTTAGTCCTTATAATCAAACTGTTCTTTAAATATAATTTGATTGTTCCGCTCCCTCTGATGGTAAATATTAGTCTCTTTACCACCGCGGTCTTGTACTTCAATTGTTCAAATCTACAATTTTGCTATTTTATAACTAATAACTTTGGACAGTTTATCTCTGATATTCATTACCTTTGTATTCTGAATTAACATATAAATATATGGAACTGAAAGATTTTATAAGCAATACCATTGAACAAATTTCATTAGGTATATTAGAGGCATCTGAAAAATGTAATCAATATGGCGTTATTGTAAACCCAAATATTACAATTGGGGAACAAGGAGATTTTTGTATTCCCAAACAACCTGAACGCGTTAATATCCAAAGACGAGTACAATTGATAGATATGGATATTGCTGTTACTGTTATTGAGTCAGAAGAAGGAAAGATTGAAGGTAAATTAGGAGTATCATTTATAGGAGTTGGTGGAAAATCTCAAGAAGGTAAAAGTACATCAAATGAAAGTAGAGTGAAATTCTCAATCCCAGTCTGTTTACCTGTAACAGATATAATTGGGAAGTAATACATAAGCTGCTTTTATAGAGTAGTGTATATTTTAGGGTAATGTCATAAATAATTACTTTATTTCATTGGCATATCCTAAAGGAACATCCAATAGTCAAAAAAGGATTTCGCCAAATGATGTTTAGACTTAAAGGTTGGTTGCCCAAAGAGTTACAAGAGCAAAAGCTATTTTTCAAGCATGGACAGATAAATAGACGCCTTTGAAGGTAAAAAAGACTAAATATGAGCAGATAAAGCAGGATATGATGCAGCAGTTGCTGATTGGAAAGATTAGATTGATTTAAAAACGAGATAGGATAAAATATGATTAGAGCATTAAATCCAAAAATTCTGACTTCTGAAGAGTCCTCTTATAAAACGGTTGAGGAATTAAATGAAGTAATTGAAGAAGCCTTGAAAAAAGGAGAAATAAAAAATATAGCTCTTACTGGACCATTTGGCTCCGGTAAGAGTTCAATTCTATTGACTCTCAGGAAGAATTTTGGTAATTATGAATATCTTCCTATTTCATTAGCAACTTTAAAGGCAGATGAGGAGGAAAATCCTTTTCAAAAGACTGATAAAGAAATTGAAAAGCTGAACAGAAGAATTGAATATAGTATATTACAGCAACTTATATACCGGGAAAAAACTTCAACAGTTCAGAATTCAAGATTTAAGCGAATTATACACATTGATGAGAGGACATTAAGAAAAATCTCATTAAATGCAATCCTGTTTTTTATATCGTTCTTAATAGCTTTTGAACCAAAATGGTTGAGAGTTGAAAGTATATGTAATGCACTTAATTGGGGGGATTATAATATTATATTTGACAGCATAGCGATATTATATATGCTAACAATCCTTTATTTTGTTGTGAAATATTTTGTGCAATCATATGGTAATTCAAAACTCAATAAGTTGAACCTTAAAGATGGAGTTATTGAAATTAAAGAAGAAACTTCAATCTTTAATAATCATTTGGATGAAATTTTATATTTCTTTCAAGTAACCAAATATAATGTTGTCATTATAGAGGATTTGGATAGGTTCGGCAGTCCAGATATATTTCTAAAGCTAAGAGAGTTAAACCAATTACTCAATGAATCTAAAATAGTTGGTAGAAACATAGTCTTTGTATATGCTGTAAAGGATGATATTTTCCTTAACGAAGAACGTACCAAGTTTTTTGACTACATTACTACTGTGATACCTGTTATTAATCCGTCAAATTCTAAGGATATACTAAAAACCGCATTAAGGGACAGAGGTTTGGAGGATAATGTGATTAAGGATGGTGACTTAAGAGATATGGCCTTCTTTATTCAGGATATGCGCATCTTGACCAATATTGCCAACGAATTTCAGCAATACAGGGAAAAACTATGTACTGGGAATAATCAAAAATTGAATCTGACAAAGTTATTGGCCATGATAGTTTATAAGAACTATTATCCTAAAGATTTTGCAATGCTTCATAGACGAGAGGGAAAGGTTTATAACTGTATAAAAGAAAAACCGAACTTTGCTAAAGGTGCTTTGGATGAAATTGCTAAAAAGGAAGAAACATTGGAAAATGAATATCAAGCATTTCTTAAAACGAAACACTTAAAAGAGTCCGAATTACGCCTTATTTATTTGTATAAAATAAGAGAACGTATAAATAATAAGGTCACAGAATTTAATATTGACAGTCAAAGTTATTCTTTAGATCAAATTTCTAAGAACAAAGATCTTTTCAACAAATTGATATCAAAACGTGAAGTTTACTATTCGTATTGGGGGTATTATAATCGAACTGAACATACTTCTTGTTCTTTTGATTTTAATGTTATAGACAAAGAAATTAATTTTAAGAGACGTATAGCTTTACTTGGAATACCGGAAAGTAAATTTGAGCGAGATAGAGCAAAACTATATAAGCAAAAGCTAAATGTTTATAAGTATAGATTAAAGGTACTTATAGGTTACTACAAACAAGGAGATAGTGACTTATACAAGGGCATAGGACTATCTGAGATGATGGATGTATTTATTCGTCGTGGATTTATTGATGAGGAATATTATGACTATATTTCATTCTTTTATGAAGGAATGGTCTCTTTAGCAGACAGAGAGTTGTTGTTATCAATCAAGAGAGATATACCAAAGGAATATTCTTATCATATTGATAAGGTAGAAAATTTCGTTAAGGAACTTCTTCCTTATATGTTTGAAACAAAGGCTATTCTAAATAATGATTTGTTGGATTATGTATCATCATCTCATAAAGACTATTTTAATCTAATAATGAACATATTGGAAACAGATCAAGCCCCCTTAGATTTCCTTGCTCAATATTATCTTTATGGTAATGCTCAGAAACAAGTTTATGAACATTACATAGAATGGGATGAGATACAGTCATGGACAAATATAGAATCATGGAACAATAATGATGAAAAAAATGCATTAATAGAGGGTTGGCTTAAATACAGTAAGGAAATTTGTAAAGAAGCTAGGGGATGGCTAAATAATCATTATGAGTTTCTAACTGATAGATTCGAGAATATAGGAAAAGAACGGTGTTTGGATTTAGTAATAGACTCAGAGTTCAAGAAGATTAATGACAAGAATTCGGAACTTCTTAAGCAGTCAATAGATAATCAGGCATATGAGATAAACAGCCATAATTTATGTATTATTGCAAATTTCATTTTTAATGATTCACAGGTAGAAGAAGGAAATTTAAATCTAAGCAGAATTAGGGATACAAAATACAGTATCTTTATAGAAGATATTGAAAACAATATAGATAAAGCTGTAATGCACTTCTCGAAAGATTGTAAAGATGAAACGAAAGATTCGCTTTTGTTCATTTTAAATAGTGAGAAGATAAAGACTGCTGATAAGGAAAACTATTTAATAGGGCAAAAAGAACTGTTAGATGGTGATAGCAATATTGATACAGACGAGCTGAAAACACTTGCATATAATTTGTTTTTAATTAATCCAACATGGAAGAATGTTATTTCATACTATAACAATAAAAACAAAGATGAAAATATTCTGATAAAATACATTGAACACTTCTCTGATAATTTGGGCAACCAAATGATTGAAAAAGATGACAGTGAATATTCGTCATTGGGAGCTTATCTACTGGGAACAACCAAACTGACTATCGGTACGTACTCTTCCATTATAAAATCCTTCGAGATTGAATTTGAAGGATATGATGGACTAAGAGGATTAGATCGAGATAGATTACTGTTATTATTGTCTCATAATATGCTGCCATTCTGTGAGGAGAACACTAACCTTTTGAAGGAAACAGATATTTATGCTGATTACTTAATAAAATACAACAAACAACTATTAGAAAATCTATCAGCTTCATATATATCTGACTGTGAAGTTGCATACAAAATTCTATCTTCAGAAGTATTCACTTATGAACAAAAGAAGAGAATAATTTCTATTACTCCTAAAGACATACTTATTGAACTTGATAAATTAGCCAATCAGGTTCTGAATATAATAATAAATACTGATTTAAAAAATATAGAAGAAGAGACAATAATTGAAGTTTTAGAAAATGCTTCGAACGAGTCTTATCGGGTATATATTATTTCATTGCTTATACTTGAGTACGATTATGATGACAATAAAATAGCTGAATTATTGAGCTTATTGGGAGGTAAATATATAGACATAGCTGAACGATCTAAACATCCAGTTTTGGAGAAGACAAAATGGAATCTCAAATTAGCTGGAGTCCTTAAACATAAAAGGTTCATATCTTCTGCAAAAGAGGATAAGGATGGCATTAGAATTTATCCGAAAAGATAGCGAAATATTATTTGAAGTTTATAGGGAAGAAAAGAATCTCTCCCCTATAAACTCAATAAAAAAGGTATTATACTTCCAACTCCTTCAACGCCAACCTATAGTTATATTGTCTGAAAAATCCTCTGTGGATAAGTTTCATACCAAGGGTCTGATAATACTTGTAGTCGTCATCTTCGTAAGCATTTGGTAAACCACGTTGCAAATTTGAGAAATTAGTTCCGAATCGTGCTATTCGTAGTCGATTCGAAACTAATAGTATTTATTCGGAACAAGTTTGATTGGAATTTGCCCAATTACGTGGTAGAAGTTCTTCCATATTCTTCTTATCCATCTCATAATATGAGATTTTGCTCAGGGCATCTTATATCCAGATTCTAGGGTCTACTTCTACTGATTTGCAGGTAGTTATCAGTGAGTACACGGTAGCAGCTCTGTATACCCTCCTCCAGTTTCAGTTTTCTTCTGTTCTTTTGCAGGAAGTCTGCTGCCTTTTCTATGGAAGAGAAGACCGCCTTTGGCTTGAATGAACTGTATTCGTGCCATGCGTTGCAGCTGAAAAGGATATACATTTCAGCTTTTATTCTGTTACTTGCTGCCATATCTTATCTGATTATTCGGGTTGATAAATGACAAAGCCCGATTCCGCTAGTGACGGAACCGGGCCTGTCGTATTCGGTTTCAGGTTTTAATTCTGGTTATATGAAAGCAGGAAATCGGCCATTGCTCCATTTTGTGGAATCATGGCAGGAAAATCAGTCTTTCCCGGTTTATAGATTTCTGTCGCTACATTGTAGACATCCCACGCTGTAATGCGTGGCTGTTCAAGTGAGAGTTTGAGCAGCTCTTCCGTAAACACGGAAATCTGTCCCTGGTTGAGCGGATAGGTGTCCACCTGTGATGCCAGTCTTTTGTCTGCACTGTCATGGGATACACGCAGAGCCGTCAGCATACCGATGATCATGTACAATTCACCGGGTGTCAACACCTTTTCCTTGAGCCTTTGGATTCGGCTTCTGTCCGCATCCATGTCACGCTCAAAATTGCGCATCCAGTCATCCACCTTCCCGAACAGTTCCTCGGTAGTCACCTTGTCCTTACCGTAGTTGGCAACACTTCGTTCGGGTGAAAGGATACACTGATTGTGGCAGATACGTACGCAGGGACCTATTGCCGCCTGGATACCGTCCTGATGGTAGGCTACCACGAGTGTGGTTGTCAGTTCATCGGTATCCCCGTTCAGAATACGGATGGTGGTGAATATTCTGCGCAGTACATGTGCCTCTACCGCCTTCTCTCCATAGGTCTGTTCCACCTGCGGCAGGATGACCACTCCGGGCTGTGTCCGGTTCTTGTTCTGGGCGGCGAAGATTTCCTCCACCTCATAGTTCAGGTTGTGACGGCGGCAGATGTCCGTCATGCGCTGGATGACCTGGTAGTGGTAGATACCCCTGACCGGATTGCCGTAGATGTCGTTCTCCTTGTAGGTACGCTGTAGTGTTTCAAGGTCCATTACTTCGATTCCGTTGTTCTGGAAATCAAACTGTCTCTGATTGTTCAATGTTGCTAAAGCTTCCATAATTATATTTTTTAAATGGTTGGTAATTATTTGTCCAATAGGTTGATGATACGGACCGCCTCTTTGAAGCGTCCGATATTTTCCGGAACAGGATTCCTGTATTCCTCTTCCTTCATGTGTCTTATAGAAGGTATTCCCGTCAAGGGCAGAGCCTGGTTAACTTTCCATCCGTCGGTGAATGCCTTCGGCTGGAGACTGTCATGACAGATCACTTCCCCGACACATCCGTGGACGAGCATGTTGCACACGGTCATCATGCAGCAGGTCCGGCTGATGTCTTCTCCGACCAGATAGTTTCCCGGATTGTGCGCATGGTATGCCAGCAGGAGTCTTCCGCTGCCGCATGTAGGGTCTCCCATCCTCTGTCCGGTCTCTTTTTTACCTGCCGCGCACATGACCATGAGTTCACAGATATGTGACGGCGTGAAGAACTGTCCGTTTGCCTGCTGTCCCGGTTTTGAGCAGTAAGCCATGTGGAGCTCACCGAAAGCGTCGAACCAGCCCGACCTGCCGATTTGTTTCTGCATGATACATGTCCATTCGGCTGTCATTTCCATGAACGAGGCGTTTTGCTGACGTTTGTATTTCCAGTTGCTTATTGGCGGTGCTCCCGGAGAGAAGCCGTGGATGATGAAACGCAGCAGGTCGTTGAATACGGTCTGTATTTCATAGCCGCATGAGGAGGCAAAGCCTGTGATGAGCCTGTCGAGCGGCCTGACTTCGTTGGAGATTTCATATCGTGCCATATTCCTTTGTTTTATAATTGGTTATAGACTGTCGTTGATTCTGTATACTGTTACGGTATGGTTTTCATTGTCCGTGTGGATTCTGACCGGACCGTATCCCATGAATTTCATGCGGATTTGTCCGTGCTGTCCCATACCGTTCCACTGCTCACGTGATATTTCCTTAATATCCATGCGGTATCCCCAAAGTACAAGAGAGTCAGGCAGGATTCCCTTGTAGAGTCTGCCTTTCAGGATTGCGGCCAGCTCGTCCAGCTCGCTACGGCTGTACAGCGTGAATGAATCGCTACGGAAGGTGTATTCGCCTGTCCTTTCCCTGTCCCGGTGTTTCATGATATGATAGCGGCACCAGTTACGGGTAGTGTAACCGTCATACAACGGATTCGGATCTCTGTATTCCCATTTCCTGACCGGAGCGTCGAATCTGAGACTGCCCGTATTGCTGCGCTTCCCGAATCCCCACGTCCTGAATATGCGGATTTCAGTACCTGCGGGTTTCATGTTCCGGATATTGACTTGCGTCCAGGGACTTCCGGTGGTATCATAGGCGGCTTTTCCCATGTCATCGAAACAGAATACCGTTTCCGGTATCAGGCATATATCCGCAAATTTGCCTGTTATCCGTTCTATATGGGCCTTTCCGAAATAGTCACCCGAACGTGAGACAAATTCCACGCAGTCCCCTTCCACCGGGCACATCTGCCTGCTTCGGACATTCTCCATCAGTTCCAGCATACGGTTCACTTTCCGTACTTCCTTTTCTGTAATGGGATACCCGAAGTCACCGTTTGCCAGTTCAAGGCTGCCAAGGTCATATCGTATCTTTGTATTCATCCTGTTCTCCTCCTGTTTTGTGTATAGCGTTCAACCTGTCGGGTGACCATATCACAGAATTTCTGGCCGTTTTCTTCCTCACCCCTGAAATAGGCGGCCATCATCAGCAGGTTCTTGTTGTAGTAATGCACCCATTTGTCATGGAAATGTGCGCCTAGAACCTGTCCGAATGTTTCCTGAAACAGTTCCAGGGTCAGATCCTCGTCCTGTCTCCTGTTGTATTCCCATATTGCCAGAAGCAGCATGTCATTGTAATTCAGTCTCATATTGCGTTGGTATTAGAAGTGCCCATTATAATGTTACAGCAACCTGCCTTCCTGATATTCTCCTTCAGCTTTCCGTTGTTTACCAGTCTGTCGTATGCCTCATGCACAAATCTGTATGCCGGTGAATCATATCCGATACCGTGCAGATGTGATGTCGTTGCCACATTTATCCGTGATGCCATCATGGAAAGTATGTCCTCTTTCCCTGCGTGGCGGTTGCTGAAGGCATCCAGTATATTCCGGTGGATGCACGTTCCGTATCTGGCACGGTAATATTCCAGTTCTTCTTCATCGGTGAAGGAATACACCTCTTCCGCTATCGCATCCTTTACAAGGCGGAATGTGCTGCCTCCTTTTTTCAGTATGGCTGTAACTTGTGGGATATGCAGTGTCTCACAGTAGCCGCTTATTTCCATCGGATGCACGTACAGGCGTGTCTTTCCTTTTACAAGATACATGACCGGTAACGTACAGCCGGTTCTGTCCGTATCGAATCCTTCTTCATGGAATTTCTCTTTTATTTCCTTGTAGAATGCGTCCGTTTTCTCATGGGAAAGGCCTTTTCCCCATTCATATCCGGTTTCCAAACTGAAAAGCAGATGGAAGAGGGTTGTCCGTCCGTTTTTGCTTTCCCAGTAGCCGTAAAGGTCGGTCGTGCCGGATTTTGGTCCGAACCTGTATCCGTCAGGAGTATAGCTTTCCATCACTTCCAGAAGTGAGTTCATGAAACCTTCTGCTTCTTTCGAGTTCCACCATTCTGACATATCGTCATCCATGGCATAAGCCGGTATATGGTTCATAACCTGCAGGTATTCCGGAGTCTCTTTCAGAATGTCCTGCATCCTTGCGACGGCTTCCTTCCTTTGTCTGATGGAGAACAGTTCCGTTCCGGTATCCGCATGAAGCCTATTCTGTGTCTTCTGGTCTGTAATCATGACTTCTGATATTTATTGTTATACATCGTCTGCCTGTAAGGTACAGGCATTCTTATTTCTTGTTGTCCCTGTTGTCTGTTTGCCCGCATCCCTGCAAGGCTTGGCGGAAAAAAATACCGGAGCGAAGCGAGGATGATTTTTTTCCAGCCAACCAGCCCGGCAGGGCCGCCTTGCGGGAGTTGTGCGGCAAACAGCTATTTTTGCAGCAAGAAATGAGGATGCTGTCATTTCTGTATTCTTTACCTCCTGCATAAAAAAAGGAGCCCCATATTGCATGAGGCTCCCCAAGACTGACTGTCGCATAAATGTCAGGTATGTATGCTCCATCCGTGAAAACGTTCCATGATGACTGCAAAGGACTCGTCAGGATTTCCGTGATAGAGCAGTCCTCCGACGATTCCCGTATTCCCGTCCGGATAGCGTTCACAGAATCCGAACGAGTAGGGCGCATGGTCGTAATAGAGTTCGATTTCGCATGGGCGGTTCTCGTTCTTCTCCCATTGTTTGAGACGTTCAAGACAGTTTTCCAGAGTCTTGTCATTGATGGATTTTGCATACTGTACGACCTTGTCGTAATGCTCTTGTGAACAGCAGATTTTCATATTATTATAGTTTTTAGTGGTTGAAATGTTTATTGTCTGATTAATAAAAAATATCAAGTTCGCGAATGAATACTTCAGCTTCACTGAATCCGTCACCTATAAGAAGAATCAGATCATCGTATTCAAGTTCTTCTTTCGTCAGTTCGTTTATATCAGGCATTATCAGAATTTCATAAATGCCTGAAGTCTCTCCGGCAGGATCGTGCCAGTAGACTTTTGTTCCTATTGATAGTTCTTGTATATCTATATTTCTCATTTTTTTGTTTTGTTTTTCAGTCAATCCAGAAAGTACCGCAATGAGGGCATCTGCATCCGGCAGGATACTCGTTTGAATACCGCACGTCACGGTGGCGTTTGTAGTTCATGTCACCGAATGTGCATTTTCCGCTTCGGAATGTCTGCTCGTAAGCGGCTTCCTGCTTCTGGTATTCAGCCATCCTGCTTTTTCGGACTGATCCGGTAAAAGGTTTCATGCCTGTTTCCCATTTTGTGGAATCACACCAGTCATTGGTCATGCCGCAGACTTCATTGGCATAGGAATAGTGTACCTGTGAATCGACAAACAGGTTCTCCCTTCGGAAAGGAAAAGTGATGTCCAGCGGAATCCGTACATGATGTCCGGAACCGTTCCTGCTGTCGGCAATGGCCACCACCACATTTCCGTGGAAACGGATGCTCTTGAAATCGTTTTCAGGGTCTTTACTGATGAGTCTGCCAAACATGGCGTTGAAGTAGATGCGCAGCTCTCCGCCGTATGTGGCATTCTCTACCAGTTCTTCAATCTTCTCGTCAAACTGTCCCTTTTTCAGATGCAGTGCGCGGCGTACCTTATGGCAGGCCATGGCGACTGATTCTCCCCGCAGTGAACAACCGGTCAGATATCCGCTGATTTCCACTCCGAGCGAATAGAAGAAATTAGTGACGGACGAGTTGCGTATCAGCTCCTTTACCGGGTCGGAATCGTTCCGGTCGTAGATAAGTTCCCTGATTTCATCCTCATGCTCTTCAAACTGCCTGGCAAGATTGTCCGCTTCCATATTCTTTCTTGTCTCCTCCAGATAGTCGTGCATGTTTGAGCTTTCCTGTTCCTCATACCATTCGTATGCCTTTTCATAGAGTTTTTCCATATTGTTGGAACGGATGCATTCCTCCTGGATGTCTTCATGCTCATCAAGGTCATCCCGGTAGTCCACGTAGTAGAGGCTTACATACTGTGGAATATAGTCTGTAAGTTGTAATGTCTTGTTCATGATTTCTGATTTTAAGAGTTATACAAACGAAAAAGCCCTGCTTGTCGTGCAGGGCCTGATTCTTGTGGAACTGATGCCTTTGGAATGTCTGTTTGTATGGTATCTCCATGTCTCAAGCAGATAATCCTTGGTACCCTTGATACTTCCGTGTACCATACATCCCTTTTCATCGTACAGGTAGCAGGTGTTAAGGAGAACCGGTATTCCGTCATGCACCTTGTACATGTGCAGTTCAATATCATTCTTTATGGCGGCAGACTTTTCCTTTTCCACTTTTCTGTTTATGGCTTTTCTGACCTCGCCGATATGGGGGGAGGTATAGCCGATTATTTCAGAATGGAATGCAAACTGATATTTTTCCATAACACTTTATCCGTATTAAAATTCTGATATAAGTTCATCTTCATATACCTCCAGTTCAAGGGCGCTCTCGACAATCCGAACCAGCCAGCGGCATTCCAGTCTTTCCATCAGTTCGACGGCACGGTATCCCTTATAGGGACGTTTCAGAAATACAATGTCTCCGGTTTTCATATTTGTTCCTCTTTTTTATTGTTCATAGATTTTTTCTATCAGTTCTGCATCCGTAAGATAGCGCAGTTCCTGTATGGAACAGAAGAGGCATATTCCGTCCAGCAGCTTTTGAGCCGTTGTATCCTGAATACCTATTCCTTCTATTAAAGATTCTTCCAGTTCCTTGGTTGAAACACTAAACGTTTCGTCATCATCATATATTGTTCGTATCGGGTAACGCTCTTTCCGATAGACAATCTCCTTTATCATGTCGTCTTGTGGTGGCAATTTGGCGATGATTGTCTTGAACTGTTCTGGTGCGAGTTCCTTCAACCTGTCAGGATTGAAGCGGAACATTCTGAACCCATGGTATTCAAATCCGACAGGTTCCGCTATTCTGTTATTGGTCAGGAAATCATGTACATGTCTGTTGTAGTCCCTGCTGTCCACATAGGCATGGAACGGGGGAAGGGAATTGAAGTTGATGGTGATGTCCGTGTAGGATTCCCAGCATTCCGGATTCTCTTTAGACCGGGATTCAAGCCCCACATACAGATTGTCATTGTCGATATAACTGTTCAGGGCGAGTCTGACCTCAATGCGCTCAGCCGGATCTGTGGCTGTTCTCCAGTATAGAGTGTTCGATTTGTTCATACTTGTATTGTTTTTATGAGGGAATACGGCAGTCATTCTACCGCATTCCCCCGAATGTTATGATTTGATGTTTATTTGTTCCTGTGCGGACTCCTTTTTCACGGTCCTCAGTCTTTTCAGGAGATACAGGAAATATTCACGGTCATAGATCCGGAAAAGAAATTCCTCCGATGTCTCCTTGACATGTCCGATGAAAGTGGCGGATTCCCTGCCGGGAGGATATTGAAAGAAATATCCGTCGGAAACAAGGGTGAGTTTCTTTCCGGATACATGGTCTATCAGTTCGTCCGGAGTTTCGTAATGTCCTTTTCCTTTATAGAACTGATAATGGTTCCTGCGAAGACTTTTCAGAATTCCGGCCGTTTCATTTCTTCCCCTCTTATTGTCCTGCTCTGTAATGTGGTTGCATATGAACAGTTTCTTTTTCCCGTCAAGTAAAAAATAATAGGATGTAAGCATGATTCTGTCGGGATTGTCTTCTATCGGAAGAACTGGTCCGTCTTTCAGGATTACCGGCCTTCTGTTTATTATTTCCATGTGTCGGCTTATCTGACGCTCCAGTTCCGATTGCGGAGTAAGGACGGAACGCAGTCCCTTGAAGTACCTTCCTTCACTGGTGAAACAGAAAGAGTACATATTTCCGTAATATGGTTCTCCCACGAAGAATGAATTCCGTCTCATACGTATGGGAGGCAATACATCCAGCAGGTCATAGTATTCCTCTTCTGTGATTTCCTTGAATGGTTCGGAAAGGGACTGATTGTAAATCCGAAGCATTTTGTTCAATTCAGACGGTGTTATGGCTTTCAGATATGGATTGTTTTCCCTTATGCGCAGTTCTTCGATTGTTTCTCCGCCATAGTCATTGCTGATTCCGTCACTCATGCTGGTCAGGCATGTTCCGTCGAAGTAACGGGAATCGATTACATATTTCAATCGGTCTTTCATGTCTTATATGTTTTGAAGGTTCAACACTCTTTTGACTGCATATACGGCATTCTGTGTTAATTGCCGTTGCCATGCCTGGAATCTGGGTGACCATTTGAAACCGTATGATTTAAGTTCCTTGCGCTTCTGGTCATCCGGAATACTGTCAAACAGGATTTGCAGGCGGTCTGCCTCATAGTTCCATACCAGCGTTCCGCCTTCAAATTTCATTTCACGGTTTTCCCGTTCTCTGATCTCCTGAAGTTTCAGTCTGGCCTGGCGTGCCATTTCCGGCAGTTGGAAGAAACGGTTCCGTGGGGTGATTACCGGTTTTTTGCATTGTGCATTGAAGTCTGTAATGAAGTCCACGGCTTTCTGTACGATTTCCACTTCTCCTTTTCCTGCATAGGTGCTTACTTTACTCAGGATGCTGCTGACAAACAGGGCTCGGCTGTATCCTCTTGCCTTACCTGTATCAATATCACGGATTGTCTGTGCGCTGCTTGCAATGTCACGCTTCAGACGGTTCCATGCCTCCTCCTGTTTCTGTTCTTCCGGTTTGGATGCTTCTTTCATCCTTTCCATGGCAGACTTGAAACGGTTGCGCCAATCGTGGAATTCATCAAATCTGTTCTGGTATGCATCCAGTGCCTTGTTGTTACGCTGACAGTTGAACTTTGCAGGTCCGGTCACCATCGGACTGGCACATCGCGAGAGACTGCCCAATAGGGCTGAAAACTTACTGTGGTATGCACTGGCATACTCGTTCTGTTTTTCTTCCGGAATCTGTTTCAGATCCTCTACAAGTTGTCTTTCATATTGCATGATGTCTGTTTCCGCTCTTGCCTCGGGTTCAAAGGAACTCCATCTGTATGCATTGTAAGCGGCATCCAGCAGGTCTTCCAGATAGCCGGGATACAGGAATTCCACAGCTTCCCATTTCTCGAATTCAGACGGATGAAGTTCTGTTTCTCCGTCTGTCGTTTCAATGGTGTGTACATAGGAGCCCATTCCGGTACAGCGTTTACGGAAATGAAAAAGGACGGCTTCGTCATCCGTCCCTTGTTCTCTGATTTTCTTCACACGGTAAGCGTTCTGTCTTGTCAATTTGATAGCCGTCTGTTTTCTGGTCTTGTCCTTCATGAGGTCTGCTACTGTACCTTCACATACCGTCTTTCCAACTTTTTCAGTCATATTCTTTTATTTAAATTAGACATGACCGGCTCCGTGGAGCCAGTATTTCTATTTCTTACTGGCCCGGCTGTTCTTTGCCAATGACCGGTGCAAGGCTTGGCGGAAAAAAATACCGGAGCGAAGCGAGGATGATTTTTTTCCAGCCAACCAGCCCGAACAGGGCCGCCTTGCACATTCAGTGGCAAAGGGCGATATTTGCTGTAAGAAATGAAATAATGGTTGAAAATTATATTGCGAACTTGTTTTGCAGTACTTTCATTTCTGTAGACAGTAGAGTTTTATATCTTGATAACTGTAATATGCTATAAAATTGCATTTATGTCATTTTTTTATTAATTTTAGACCAAAATTGTGGTATTTGTTTATTAAATTGTAACTTTAAGATTTAATAAAAGAGTTATAAAATAAGATATATATTAATAGCCATAAATAGTTAATGAGAAAAGTATAATATGGAAACAAAAGAAACTTTAGTATTTAATAAATATGATTTGGACATAGGAATTTCTCCAGAACAATATCTGAGTAATTTGAATAGCCATATGTACTCGGATGAAAACGGACTTGGCTTCTCTAGTTTGCAATTAGATGATAATGTAATTGAAGCTAATCTTATTATACGCACACCTACTTCAATTAAAGTTTATGATCCTGTAAATGGAATGTTCTTAACAAATGTTGTATATTTATATGATGAGGTTGAAATATTTATTGATTTAAATTTAAATCTTATTTATTCTACTGCTTCTATTGCTAAATTTAATAAAGCAAAAACATTACTCCGTAATAGTTTAAAGTCTAAAATAGTATTTAGGAACTTAGATTTATCACCTATAAAATTGTTGAGAATAATAGAAACATTAAATTTAAATCCTTTTATATCAGATTTAACTATTAGAAATTTTCAATATAAAGAAGGTGCAAGTGGACGGTATACGGTTCATATAGACAGTCCATATATTGGTAATGAACTTTTAAGTATGTACAATGAAAATGTATCAAAAGTTTGTATAAAATTAGAATCATCTCAATTTGCTGACTTTACTTTATCGAATTCTTCACAAAATTCTATTACTCTAAAAAGTCAGGAATGTGACTTTTGGTCAATTGTTAATTTATTAAAGGTATATTTATAAGATTATGGAAGATCAGCATTATAATGGAGATATTTGGAATAAGGAAGCATTTACTTTGCTTTCTTTGTTTGGTTGGTCAAAAATAGGAGATTATGACATGGATGTTTCAGGAGATGATGAGAAAAAAATGGGCATTGATACCATCGTTTCATTTGAAACACCTTTAAAAACTAGACCACAACTTATAATTTTAGAGGCAAAAAGATATCTAACAACAAGTTTTAATAAGTCCTATCTACAAGAATGGATAAATCGTCTTGATACTAAATTGTTGAAACTTAGAAATTCAAATGGGTTAAAGCAAAGATTTCCTATAGTTGAAGATTGTACAATACTAGATACAGGAGTTATAGTAATTTGGTTTGCTGATATAGAAAATTATAATTCTTTTCATGATAAATTTATCGAAGCAATGCGTCAAATATCTCTTTCTTCTAGACAACGTAAAGCTGGAACTAATAAAATATTTGTATTGGACAATGTCATGTTTATGAAATTATTTGCTTTACAAGATGTTTTAAGAGAATTAAAAAAAGATACAGATATTACTTTTTTATATGCTTCTAGATTTATAAATGAAGAACCAATAAGTAGGAGTAAAGTGTTAACTCTTGAATATATGTTTTCTGATATTATATTTGCAGAATCTGGTAAAGGTAGTACTCATAAAGCATATATTTTTTATTTTGGACAGCTAAATTACGTAAGTTTTGAACTTGTATATAGTGCTTATTCGAATACTTCTTTATATGATAAAGATATACCTATAGATTTATATGTATATAATAAAGATGATGAATTTCGTAAAATAGAATCTGAGATTAAAGAACGAATCTTTGATGGATTTGATGTTAAAATAAAATATATGGTATCTAGTAATAATATACCTTCATATATTCAAAATGCTTTAGATAATGACTAAAAATAAATATCCTTCTCCATTTGAACTCAATGAAGTTTGTACAAATTTCATTAAACGTAGAGTCTTGAACAATTTTCTTCAAGAAAGAGGAATTTTTGTATTTAACGCTGGAGCAGAAGATTTGAGTAAGATTCTATCTAACCTTGTAATGCAGCAAGCTGATATTGAGGAATTACGTAGCAATGCGTATCAATCTTCTACGAAATCATCTTTAAGTGGCTTCGTAATTAGTTCTAAATCTTCGATTTCATTAAATGATATATATGAAAAAGCTAGGGATAATGACAGAATCCTGACTTCTAAAGGATATAAGTTGGGCATGCTGTCACGTGAAATTCATAATGAAAAATCGATTTATAAAGGAAGAGTTGATTATGAGTTAAAAAAGCCTGGAAGAATTGAGTTTATGGACATAGAAAAAAGTCATTCGGATTTTGTCTTTTTTGAGAATCAAGATGGTGAGTGGCAGGTTGAAGTTGATGGAACTAGAGCTAGTGATGGAAGAGAAATTCAAAAATTATTTCTTTCTTTAATTAATAAAGAAACTAGTTCTTTAAAGTGTTTGACTATTGATAATTTGTCAGATAAACAAACAATTGATTTCTTTGATACATTAGCTGTTCGAGGAATGCCGGAAGAATGGCAATTTCAAGATGTTAAATCATTAACTTTTAAGAGAGGGCGTGAGACCAACGATGAAGTAGACACGATAGAAGAGACACTAGACTCTGAAGATGGAAGTGTTTCTTTAACAGGTATACGTCAAGCTATATTGGATGGAATAAATTTGCGTGAAGATGCTTTTGTTAAAAAATTTGAAGAGACTGGGTGTATTTTTACGGCAATGACTTTTGAATATCAACATAAATCAATGCCCGAAATTATACATATTAGAGCCGAATTTAAAGGAAATCCTAAAATATTTGAAGTGTCAATAGTTAATTCATACGAAATATCTGGCATAGATGCAAAACGAGAAGTTTCTACATTATCTAAGAGCAGAAATATAGAACTACGTTCAATCTATTGGAACAATGCTCGTATTATTTATAACGAGATACTAGGCTAGTGATAATGTAATACTAAAATTCAATTGTATTTATTTCATATAACGCAATTGGAATAAAATAAATATCTATTTATTAAACATGGAAATGAATTAGGTACATAACTGTGATTTTTTCGAGTAAAATATATAACTAATTGAATGTTGATTTGGATTGAATACTTTGTTAATATAGTATACATTTTATTACCTAAAAAGTCAAATTATATATTAACTCCATTTCTAGGTTTACGTTTCATCCCACGAAGTATTTGTGCGGATTGTTCCTGATAGGATAGAGGTTGGTTTTGTTTTTTGCCAGCCTCTATCCATTTAAGGAGTTCGTCCTCATAGAAATATAATTTTTTACCACGTTTATAGGCTGGGATGAGACCTGTACGGGCAAGTCTGTAGATTGTCGGTTTTGATTTTTGGATAAGTATGCTAGCCTTATCTATGTCAATCAGTAGGTGCTGATGATCAAGTTTCTGTGGTTGTAAGGTTTCAACCAATTGATAAATTTTCTCTACTTGTTCTGTTAAATAGCTTACAGCTTGCGGAAGCTTGTCGAATGTGATAGGTTCTTTTGTCATACTATCTGTTTTTGCTTTTGAGGATTAATATTTGTTGATGCAGTATTTATGAATATAAAGTCTGATTTATTGAATTATATCTGGATTTAATTTAATCAGGCATTCTGTTTCTGAGTGAGACATCTTTTTGATTATCGTGTTGATTTCATTTTCTTTCATGGTATCAGCAAATACTTTTTTAATGAATTCTGCTGTATATGAACGTCGTTTACCTAATGCTTTACCTATGTTCCAACCCAAATGCATAACATCTATAGCTTTCAATTTTGAATCTACTTTTATAGGAATAATATCGATAGCAGTTTTATCCTGAAAGAAATCTGAAATATAAGCACAGAGGCGCTGCAGATTTTCTTGGCTTGTATAAGCAGCCATCGTTTGATGGATGTATATATGTACTAACTCTAGCTTTTTATCGTTCGTACGTTTCTGTTCTATAATAGTATTCGAACGGAGTTTTTCATATTCCATAAATGCTTGTTCTGGTGCAATCACAGAATCATTAAGATGTTCATGGATAGACAAAGATTTGCTATGATGACATAAATATATAATTATCTCATATAATGCAATTTGCATTGATATATATAATCCTGTAGATATTATAAAGACCGATATAAAAATAATATTTGAGCTGAACTGATCAAAGCCTGCATTGATTGCTTCAATGCGTATAGCAAGTGCCATAAGAAGTAATGTTCCAGCTACACTAGAATCTAAAATAAAATATTCAAATTTCTTCAAATACATAAGCCATATGTTTAACTGTTCGTAAGCAAAGGTAATGTTTACTGATTATGTATTATCAGAAAATGACAAGAGTGACATCAGACTTCATCAAACGTCACTAATTGTCATAAATAGTTTGATTATTATTGGAAAGTAAGAAGTGTTCAGATGGGATAGGGGCGGATTAATTTATGGGATTGAATATAAGACATGAATTTATAACTTATCATATAATAAACAAAAGTGGTATTCTTTCTATATTATATGATAAGTTATGCTATAATTCCAATAATCGTTCCGCTAATGGCGCATAATACTTTTGTACTTCTTCAGCTGTTGGAGTATGACCGCCAGGAAAGTGGTATGAATATTTATAATGCATTAAAAATAAAGGCTCAAAGTGTGCCAGATGGTCATTCTCACCAAATATCCCCCATATATTTTCTTGGTTAGCTACCTGACAATTGTCCCATTGATGCTGCTGAAGTTCTGAGAATTCATCAATCAATGTTTGGTTAATGACAAGCCGTTGGTTTCCGTTAGCTCGTGGTGATTTGTATTTATGCGGACCAATACGTTCCATCAGGAAGCGTGTCATTTCGAAATGAGGATTTCCGAGTAAAGCAGGGATATTGTTTTTAGATGCTACTATCTGTGCCAAAAACGAGCCATTACTGTTTCCTATCAATATATCAGGTTGTTCTTGGTTGCACAATCTTTGGATAAAGTCGAGAGCTTCCTGTGGATGCAAAGGTAAGTCTGGACTCAAGACTGTTGCCTTACCGCTGAAATATTCTTTCAAGGCAAGAGCTGGGATACATGTACCTGATGCAAAGAAACCATGAAGGAAAAGAATTTTCTGTGCCATAATCAACAACCGCTTCCGTCAATATTACATATTGCTCCTTCATTGATAGGACGTGAACGTAATCCGGCATCTTCTGGACTCAAAGTAACCGTACCGTCTTCCAATACAAAGCAAGGAATTCCAACGGCTCCAACACTTTTGGCTTCATTAAAGGCCGGATGATAATCTCTTAGTCTCAAGAATGCTTTCAAATCTCTTACGTGTTGACCAATATCGATGACTTCATATTGGTTATTACCTTTTACTTGCTCTTCTACATACGTACAATCCGGACAAGTTTCCATTCCATATATTTTTATCATAGCTGTAGTTATTCATTTAAAGACTCAATTTTCTTCAAAGATAGCGATTCTGTCAGATAAAGCAAACATAAAAACAGGTCATATCCTATAGATTTATCAGATATAACCTGTTAATAGGTAAAGAGCTATATTATTTCAACGAAATCTTATTAGCCGTCTCTCGCTTCTTGGAATTGACCAAATCAGCATAAATCTGTGTGGTAGAAACATTTTTGTGAGTAAGCATTTTCGATACTGTATAAATATCTGTGCCTAAAGAGATTTGTATGACGGCGTACGAATGACGGAAGCAGTGGAAGGTTATGTGTTTTTTGATTCCGGCTTCCGAAATCCATTGCTTGAGAGGCTGATTCGTCATAGCTCTGGTCAGTCCTTTAAATACACGACCAGAACCAGGAATACCACATAGTTCCAATGCTTCGTTACTAATGGGGAGAGTCGCTTCAGTTTCTGTCTTTTCCGTACAAATTCTGATGTAATAGCCATTGTCAGGACCGACTTCAATATTATCCCATGTAAGCTGTAAAATATCGCTGATACGAAGACCGGTCATACAGGAGAATAATGAAGCTTGTTTCAGTACAGGAATCTTGCATGGTGTAGCGGCCAGTTTCTTAACTTCTGCTAATGTAAGATACTGCTTTTTGACTTCTTTCCATTCAATCTTGTCTATGAAGTCATTCAGATTTTCACGTAGCATCTTCTCTTGATAAGCTATTTTCAGTAATGCACGGAAAGTTGAAAAATAGCCAGCTGCCGAATTCCTCGAAACACTGATATTAGGGTGACGGATCTGTTTACAGTTCAGTAGATACTGCCTGAACTTCTGACAAAGCTCTACCGTTACATCACCGAAAGTACAATAGCCGTTTACAAACTTTTCAAAATGCTGGTAAACGCAGTCCCATTTGTGATACTTCAGTTTTGCTTTTTCACGAAAATAGGCAAGGAAGTCAGCTTTCATTTTGTGCTTGTCAAGAAATCCAAATTCTTCATTGACGATTGCCTGTACTCTGATACAACGAATGGCTTCAGCCTTACTCAGCATCTCATTGTTGAAATCACGTTCAATCTCATTTTTAGGACGGGCATAGATATAAATGCCAAGATATTCCCTGCGACTCATTTTCATTGTGTACGGATTGCGAATAGCCGGATAATAGTCCAGATAGAGAGAAATCCTGCCGTTACTGATAACTCTTTGTCTCAATGTTACGTTAGTACATGTAAGTGCCATAAGATTAATGTTTTTGGTTGATAAATTATTATTATCGGTACAAATTAAACTGGTGTTTTCTTGGTGAATACCCACACCAGAAAATAACTTATACCGGGATTATTCAATGATAGGATCTTCGAACAAATTATCGAGCTCAGGTTTGGATATAAGAGTATATTTTCCCTTTTTAATCTTGGGAATTTGATGATACTTGGTATAATGGTATAGCTGGTCTCTTGTTATTTTGAATTTTTCCATCGCTTCTTGAACTGTGTAGTATTTGGGCTCTTCAGCCTGACGTATTCCCTTTGCTATATCGAAGTGCTTTTTTGAATAATATACTGTAATACCAACCTTCTTCTTCGGAATGGCATTTTTATAAACAAAAGAATATATAGCGTTAAGGCTCATTTGAAATTTGTCCTGTACTTCTTGCACACTATACCATTCTGTAATGTCTGCATCTGGAGCCTTCGAGGAAAAATAAGCATCAACATGCTTTTTACTCCAGTAAGTCTTACCACGGTTGAATGTCTTTGGAATTTTATTCTTCTTAGACATAACAAAAATCCATGATTCACTTACATTGAATTTTTTCATTATTTCGGCTGTAGTATAAAATTCTTTGATAGGTAGAGTGTCCTTGGGCATTCTAAATTCATAAGGATGCCGTTTTAACATCTCATCTATATCAGAGCGTTTGACGAAAGATAATCTGCTGCTAATCTTTGAAGCTTGAAGGTATCCTTTATAGACCATCTTATAGACTGCTTGTCTGGTAATACCTAAAAGAATTCCAACCTCTGAGAAAGATAGAAACTCTTTATCCTTAATTGTGATTATAGGTAGTTCCTCAATCCTATTTTGAGTATTCTCTTCAGTAGCCTTAATGTTTTTCTCTCTTTCTCTTTTTTTGTAAGCTAAATTTGCACACCTGTGAGAGCAGTACTTTGTACTTATTTTTTGTGCTTCGAATCGTGTTCCACACCATTCGCAAATCTTTTTAATTTTAGTGTTACTTGCTGGCATATTACTCAAATTTTAAATGTTTATTTCGCTTTATTTCTCCCGTTATGTGTCAACTATCGTAAATCTTAGTAAACCATAGTCAACTTTCTCCACAATCTGTCCAGCGTAAAATGCCGGAATTTTGCTTCGTGGTACAAAAACGGTACAAAAAGATGATGTACAAAGCTTATAAATGACTAATATTGACAGTAGAGCAACAAAAAAGGCGCCCTGTAAAGAGCGCCATATCAATCGATTATAATCAATTTAACTCATTGATAATCAGATAGTTATTTGCCGACGCAAAAATGTTCAAAAATATTCCCAAGTACCATGTCGTTCGTAACTTCCCCCGCAATATCGCTTAGATGGAAAATACATTCGCGGATATCTTGTGAAACAAAATCTCCGGATAGATTTTCTGCTAGCCCTTGTTGGACCCGGTGGATGGCTTCCAAGGCATGGGTCAAAGCCTCGTAGTGGCGTATATTCGTGACAATGACATCGTTTTGGGTAACCGTGGGCAGGTTAGCGGCAGAGATTAGCATTTGCTGAAGCTTGTCGAGGTTGGTACGCCCTTTGGCAGAGATGGAGATGCATTGCACATTAGTAGCGGCCAGGGTGAAACTGGGGGTGAGGATGGTTGAGGCATCCTGCACCAGATCGGCCTTGTTGAATACGAGAATGAGCCGTTTCCCTTCGCAACGGGGAAGTATCTGGGCAGTTAGTTGTGGTATCCGTGAGACGGCATTCGTGGCATCAACTACCCAGAGCACGATTTCCGCCTGCTCCAATTTCTGGAAGGTTCGCTCAATTCCTAGGCTCTCGATGGTGTCGCTCGTTTCGCGTATGCCTGCCGTATCAATAAACCGGAAAGTTATCCCGCCAAGATTGACTGTGTCTTCTATCACATCTCGGGTTGTCCCGTGTATGTCGCTTACAATGGCTCGTTCCTCGTTTAGTAGTGCATTCAGCAGGGTGGATTTACCAGCATTCGTTTCGCCGATGATGGCTACGGGCACACCGTTCTTGATGGCATTGCCTACACTGAAGGATTGTACTAAACGGGAAATTACCTGCTCTATGCCGTCTGCTAGGAGACATAGCTCGGAGCGGTCTGCAAATTCCAGTTCTTCGTGGTCGCTGAAGTCCAGCTCCAGTTCTATGAGTGATGTGAAGTGCAGCAATTGGTCGCGTAGTGAGGCCAGCTCTTTACTGAACCCACCGCGCATTTGGCTCATGGCGAGGCGGTGAGTGGCGGCAGAGGTGGAGGCGATGAGGTCGGCCACGGCTTCGGCCTGGCTTAGGTCCATTTTGCCGCCCAAGAAGGCCCGTTGCGTGTACTCACCGGGAGCGGCCAGGCGGCAACCATTACCGATGAGCAGTTGCAACACCTTCTGAAGAATATAGCTCGAACCGTGGCACATGATTTCCGTGCTATCCTCGCCCGTGTACGAGTGGGGGGCACGGAATAAGCTTACAAGTACTTCGTCTATGATGTTTTCTTCTTCATGGATATGACCGAAGGTAAGTGTGTATGGCTTGGCATCCTTCAGCTTCTTCCCCTTCCGGGCAGGGGTAAATATGCGGGATGTTATCTCTATGGCATCCGGTCCGGAGACACGGATGCATCCTATGGCTCCCCCTTGGGCGGTGGCTATGGCACAAATGGTATCTTGGTTCATTTTATCCGGCTTATTTTTATTCAGCAAAGATAATGGTTTCTTTACAAAAAAGAGAGATGGTGATTCAACTTATGGGCTTTTATCGTAACTTTGTGCAAATCGATAATGGATAGATGCTTATAAAGCCTAATCCGCCTCTGTGCCCATTGTGGGTATAGCAGGACATTGCTACACTATACAGACCAGCAACGGGCACGTCAGGCAGGATGTGATGAAGTCATTACTAAACCTTACTCCTAGGATTGGCTGAAGGAAAGGGAGGAGCATTTCTTGAAGGATACTTAGATACGGTCGAGTACTGTTTTGATAAGAGTATCTATCGTATTTTTGTATCCCGTGTTCGCTTCTTTTATCAGGCGGTTGGCAATGACCATGCATACCGTCATGGCCTTGTGTCCCATCAGACGGCTCAAGCCTGCCAAGGCAGAACTTTCCATCTCGAAGTTGGTGATATGGTAGCCGTTGTATTCAAATTTTTCAATCTTCTCGTTCTGATGCGGGTCGGCAAGCGGCACGCGTAACTCGCGTCCTTGAGGTCCGAAGAAGCCCCCGGCGGCAATCGTTACGCCACGTACCATGTCGTCTTGTGCGATGCGGTCTATCAGTTCAGCACTTGCATCAATGACGTAGGGGGCAGGGGCACACATGTTGCCGGACCATCCCATATGGTTGAGGAAGGCACGCTCCATGGGTAGGTCGCACACGGAGTTGCGTCCGGCATAGAAGTTGAGCAGACCGTCGAAACCGATGGATTTTTCAGAACATACAAATGTACCCACCGGAGTGTAGGGTTGCAAGCCGCCGCAGGTGCCGATACGTACCAGCTCAAGGCTACGTAGGCGGGGCTTTTCTTCGCGCGTCTCGAAGTCGATGTTTGCCAGGGCATCCAGTTCATTCATCACGATATCGATGTTGTCACATCCGATACCGGTGGAAACCACCGTAATACGTTTCCCTTGGTAAGTACCGGTGATAGTCTTGAACTCGCGGCTTTCCACTTCACATTCCTTGTTCTCGAAATGGGAGGCAACCAGTGCCACCCGTCCGGGGTCACCTACCAAGATGACTTTGTCTGCCAGCCATTCGGGCTTTACGTGAAGATGAAATACAGAACCGTCTTCATTGATGATCAGTTCGGAAGAGGCGAAATATTTTTTCATTTGATTGAGCTTTTAATCTTTTGTTTATAAATAGAAACGCCGGGAACCGATTCTTGTTCACCGGTTCCGGCGTTTCTGTCAGTTACTTTTCGAGTTATTTGCTCAACGGCTGGCTGGTATTGCCCGTCGTCGGTTTGGCAATGTTTTCGCGCATGGAAGTGTCGGCTTCTATATTCTTCATCCGGTAATAGTCCATGATACCCAGATTGCCGTTGCGGAATGCTTCGGCCATGGCCTTGGGTACTTCCGCTTCTGCCTCGATAACTTTGGCACGGGCTTCCTGGGCCTTTGCCTTCATTTCCTGCTCTGTGGCTACGGCCATGGCGCGGCGTTCCTCTGCCTTGGCTTGAGCAATGTTCTTGTCGGCATTGGCTTGGTCTATCTGCAGGGCGGCACCGATATTCTTACCTATGTCAATATCAGCAATGTCAATGGACAGAATTTCGAATGCTGTTCCGGCATCCAACCCCTTGCGCAATACCAGTTTGGAGATAGAATCCGGATTCTCCAATACAGACTTATGATTCTCTGACGAACCGATGGAAGACACAATACCCTCGCCTACACGGGCCAGAATCGTGTCTTCTCCGGCACCGCCCACCAATTGGCGGATATTGGCGCGCACCGTTACACGGGCCTTGGCAATCAGCTGGATACCGTCTTTGGCAACAGCTGTCACGGGAGGGGTGTCGATTACTTTGGGGTTAACGGACATCTGTACGGCTTCGAATACGTCACGACCGGCAAGGTCGATGGCGGTTGCCATCTGGAACGGCAACTCGATATTGGCTTTAGAGGCAGATACCAATGCGTGTACCACCCGTTCTACGTGGCCTCCGGCAAGGTAGTGCGCTTCCAGTTCGTCACGTGTGATGTTTTGCAATCCTGCTTTGTGAGCTTCAATCATGCCGGGCACAATGATATAAGGAGGAACATTACGGATGCGCATCAGGAAAAGTTGTACCAGCGAGATATTTACTCCCGATACTTTGGCGGACAGCCACAAGAAGAACGGTACATAATGGAAGAAAAGTACCAGGAAGATAATGCCTCCTATAATGAGGAAGGCGGTTAAATACATTGTGCTTGGATCCATGAGATTAAATATTAATTGTTAGTTATAAATAGGTTGATTCCTGAAATTTCACTGCTTGAGCCGCTCCACTAAGAGGACTCCGTCGGCAATACGGTCTACGATAATCGGAGTCTTTTCGTTCAGGAAGCCGTCTGATGACTTTACTTCCACGATGTCTCCGTTGATTTCGGCATAGCCGATAAGAGCCAGGCGGGTAGTGGTTACGCCTATATCACCTACCTTGACTTTTTCCTCGGCACTACGGTCTACTTTGGAGGTGATGTTTTTTTTCAATGCAATTTTGTCGAGTGTCTTGGAGCGCATGAACCATACCAACGAGCCGATACAAGCCAGGGCAGATATGATAAGCGTAATGACACCTGCCGTGGTGCCCATATAGGCAAAGGCATAGTAGTTGGCAAAGATGATGCAACCTCCTGCCAGAAAACCGGCAACGCTGATGCCCGGAATTACGAATAATTCCACTAAGAACAAGATTACTGCTCCTATAATCAATGAGGCGATAATGAGTATATCCATAGTTGTCTTTATTTGGTGGCTTGTTTTTCCAGGTTGCGCACTTGAATGGCAGTTTGCTCCATCTCAGTGGACAATTGCCGTACACGTTGCTCCAGGTCGAGGATGGCGGCGGACATCTTGTCCTTTTCCTGCTTGTCGGCTCGGGAGTATTCCGAACGCATATCTTCCAGTTTCTCCTGCAGTTGTTTGTGGCTCTGCTCCAGCTGATTGTATTTGCCATACAAGGCTTTGGCCTGCGGGGAACGGAAATCGTCCAGCTGGTAATAGGTGGAGTGGTCATCAATGACGAATTGGAAATCGTGCTTCTTGGTGGTCCGCGGCTTTGCGTTGGCAGCGGTCCGAAGCCTTTCTCGGGCGGCCTTTACCGCATCGGTGTCCGTCCATGTGTCCTTGATAGAGTGAAGTTGCGCCAATGATATCATCTTGTCCGGGTCCATCCCTTCGTAGTTGTACACTTGCTTGGATGAGTTGGGAATGAATACATAGATGCACACTTTGCCTTCCGGCTGGTAGCGGTCGGAGGCAAACCATCCCAAGTCGTTGAATTCGTCAATGACGTACATATAGTCGTTGTAGGGCGAATTGAACGGCATGCCCACATTTTCCGGCATCAGATAAGAGTCGGTATTCGTATTGTAACGGGTGACGAAAATGTCATATCCTCCCATCGAGCCAGGGCCATCCGAGGCATAGTAGATAGTGATACCGTCCGTAAGTACATAAGGGTAGTCTGCATTCATGGCCTCGTTGATGCTTCCGGGCAACAAGCTGCCATCACTCCATTTGTCCAGCAACTTGTTGCGCGAAAGGATACTGAGGGTGCTGTCCGGTTGCATTTCGCTATAATATAGTTTATTGCCCAGCTCCGTTTCGTATACCGTTCCGCCTTCCTTACCGGAATCATTGAAGTAGGTGTCGTACATGAACAGCTTGCCCGATTCGGGGCTGATTTTGTATGCATCCAGGAATTTTTCCTTGTCTACCACAAAGCTGTCGATGAAGCAGACCTCTTCCACGCCTTTCAGCATGCGCAAGTTGGATTTGCTTTTTTCCAATAATTGTTCGGCCTCTTCGGTGGAGCGTTTTCTCTTTCTCAGGTCGGAAATGTAGGTCTCATAAGTCTCGATGGCATCTTCGAACTGATATAAATCATTGTATGCCCGGGCCAAATAGAGTTGCCCGCTGGGGACGCGTCTCTTGACGGCGCTTTCCAGGTGTTTCAAGGCTTCTGCGGGTTCGCCGGTTTCCAGGCAACATACACCGTACCATAGGTTGTAATTTCCATTGCCAGGTTGTGTCTTGACGAGTTTTTTGAAGGCGGGCTTGGCTTCTTCGTATTCTCCCTTCTCGTACAAGGCTTTGGCTTCTGCCAGGCTTTGTGCGGAAATTGTTATGCTCAAAAGGCCGAATAGAAAGAAAAGGATATATTTTTTATTCATATTGATACATGCTGATTTGTTCAGAAGGTCAAAAATACAAATTTATCGTGAATAAAGCTGGTTTCCGTAATTCTATTTTGTTAATTCTTCTTTAAATCGTTCTTTTGCCTTACTTTTGCAGCCGGAAGAGCTATAACTTATAACTCATAACTCGTATCAATGGCACAATTTACTGAAGAAGAAAAGATGTTGCGCCGCATAGACAAGCGGTTTAGCAAAGGTGTGGTGGAATATGGGCTGATAGAGGACGGCGATAAGATTCTCATCGGGCTTTCGGGAGGCAAGGACTCTTTGGCGCTGGTGGAATTGTTGGCACGGCGTGCCCGTGTCTATAAACCCCGTTTTTCCGTTGTCGCCGTACATGTAGTGATGAAGAATATACCTTATCAAAGTGATGTGGACTATCTGAGGGAGTACGTAGAGTCGTGGGGAGTGCCTTTTGTTCTCTTTGAAACGGAGTTTGATGCCACGACAGATACCCGCAAGTCTCCTTGTTTTCTTTGCTCTTGGAATAGACGGAAGGCATTGTTTACCGTAGCCAAGGAGCAGGGATGCAATAAAATCGCGTTAGGCCATCACATGGATGATATTCTGGAGACCTTGCTGATGAATATCACCTATCAGGGAGCGTTCAGCTCCATGCCTCCTCGGCTGGTAATGAAGAAGTTTGATATGACGATTATCCGTCCGATGTGTCTGGTACATGAGGCGGATTTGATGGAGTTGGCGCAAGTGAGGGGGTATCGTAAGCAGGTGAAGAATTGTCCGTATGAGTCACAATCCAGCCGTAGTACAATGAAAGGCATTCTGAAACAGTTGGAGGAAATGAATCCTGAGGCACGCTATAGTCTATGGGGGAGTATGACGAATGTGCAGGAGGAATTGCTGCCTGCAATCATAAAACATTAACCATTAATTATTAAAAAATATATGAAAGCATTTTATACCATTTTGCTATTGATTGTATCTAATATTTTCATGACGTTTGCCTGGTATGGGCATCTGAAGCTACAAGAGACAAAAGTCATCTCCAACTGGCCGTTGTATGCCGTGGTGCTGTTTTCTTGGGTAATAGCTCTGGCTGAGTATTCTTGTCAGGTTCCGGCCAATCGGATAGGCTTTTTAGGCAATGGAGGCCCGTTCTCATTGATGCAACTCAAAGTGATTCAGGAAGTAATCACTTTGATAATCTTTACGGTGTTTACAACGGTTCTTTTCAAGGGGGAAACGCTGCATTGGAATCATTTTGCCGCTTTTGTATGTCTGGTACTGGCGGTATATTTTGTATTTTATAAATGATGGGTTAATCGCATTTGCACATTATTTCATATACTTCTCCATTCCTTTTGTTAAGAACGTTTGAAGCTTTCCTTCTTCATCCGTATAAATGAAACAGGCGTCGATATCCGGATGTGCATCCGCCACGCGTTCTGCTTCTTCCAGCCCCATCACCATGAATGCCGTGGCATAGGCGTCTGCACTCATGCAATCTTTGGCGATGACGGTGGCTGACAAGATACTGTGCTGTACCGGATAGCCGGTACGTGGGTCGATGGTATGCGCATATTTCTTTCCGTCTTTATAGTAGTAGTTGCGATAATTGCCCGATGTAGCCATGCCTAAATCCGTGACTTGCAGCACTGCTTGCAGTTCCTGGTTCACTGCCAGTGAATCGTCTATCGGCTTGTTCAAACCGATGCGCCAAGGTCCATTTTGAGGGTTTTGCCCGTGAACAACCACTTCTCCGCCTATATCGACCATAAAGTTGCGGATACCCTTTTTCTTCAGAAGTTGGGCTATGACATCTACTGCATATCCTTTTGCCACAGCGCTGCACGAGAGCATTATACGCGGGTCTGTTTTCATCACTTTCCCTTCATCGGACAATTTTACTTTTTCGTATCCTGTCATCTCCAGCAGACTGTCTATCATGGCAGAGTCGGGGAAGTTACCCTTCTTGAACCCAAATCCCCAGGCATTGGCAAGAGGGGCAACGGTGATATCGAAGGCACCATCGGTCTCCCGGGAGATTTCCATGCTACGTCGGAAGACGTTGGTAAAGAATGTGTCGGGCACAATGTCCTCGTTGCGGTTGATGCGCGTAATGGTCGCCGTATCATTGAAAGGGGACAAGGAACCGTCGAAACGTTTGAGTTCCGCTTCTATCTCCGCCTTCAGATTCTGGTCACATTGATAAGTCACTTTATATACCGTACCGAATATCAGTCCGTTATCCGTTTGATAAGGAGTGACTTGGTTGTGGCGGGCAAGTATCCAGATGGTGCCCAGTACCAGTAGGGCAATCCATAAAAAATTCCGTTGTACTTTCTTTTCCATATCCTATCTGATTTTTTACTTTTTAATTAAAAGAAGAGATGCTCTATCAATATCTTGGTACCGATGATAACGAGGATAATCCCTCCCCAAAGTTCGGCGCGCAGTCTGCGGGCTATGCCACATCCGAAACGGATGCCGAACATCAGGCCGACCATCGACAAGGCGAATGATACAAAACCGATAATCCCGATGGGGGAAAGAATAGCCGAGAATTGCTTGATACCGAGGAATGCAAACGAAACACCTACCGCCAATGCATCGATGCTGGTTGCCACGGCCAGAGCGAGCACCACCTTCAGGCTGGTAGGGTCATACTCGTGCTTGCAACCTTCGTCCTTGAAGGATTCCATTATCATGCGTCCGCCCAGGAAGGCAAGGATACCGAATGCAATCCAATGGTCGATACTTTCTATCAGGTGGCTGAAAAAACTGGCACCTATCCATCCCAGCAAAGGCATCAAAGCCTGGAAAAAGCCGAAGCTGACGGCCATCACCAGCATAGGGCGCAGCCGGACGCGTTTCAATATAATTCCGCTGGCTATAGAAACGGCGAAACAATCCATCGCAAGTCCTACGGCCAGTAGCCAAATCTCTAACCCTGTCATAAGTTGCTTAAAGAGGTAGTTTATAAGTTATCGTATAGGTTACTCCCATCGTGTTGGAGCCATATTTCCCGAAACCGGGCACATACCACGGGTCACCGTATTCATCGGCCGAGGCGGACAATTTGAACTTGAAGCGTAGTGACCAGCCCATGTACAATGCCTTCCAGACGTGCGCCCGGATACCGACACAAAATTCCGCCCATTGCATGGAGCCTTTCATTCCTTTATGGTTATAGGGCAGGCTGCCTCCCCATATCTCGTCGTCCAGATTCGGATTGCCTACGATGCCACCGTATATCGGGTCGTCCAGTCCCAAGGCGTCTACATCGTACTTGAAGCTACTTACACCGTAACGCAAGCCTACGAGTAGCATGTGTCCGTGCTGCTTCTTGTATAGCGTGTTATAGTCCATTCCTATGCGGAAGTAGGGGGCATTGCTTTTGTAGTGTATGCCTTTGTCACTCCAGGTGTCCGTGGAGCCATATCCCAATTCGGCAATAGGGAAGAAGCGGTTCTTGAGGTTTACGTCCACGGATACTTCGGAACTCAGAAAATCTCCTCCAAATACGGAGCTTCCGATTCCCCACAAGTCCAAGCCGACGGACATGCCGTTGTATAACGGATAGTGCACTTCTTCTTTCGCGTCCTTCTTCTCCTTCTTGGGAGGTGCTCCCTGGGGGGGAGCGGTAGGATTCCCGTTCTGCGCCCGTAGGGGGAGGAACATCAGCAGGCAGAGTGCCAGACTAATAGAATAACTTAAGATTTTCCTTTCCATAGATGCCTGCTTCATTGTCTTTGATGTATATCGAGTCCAGAGAGATGCGGGTGCACGTTACGTCTGTGATGGCCTGCTTCATCTGATAGCCGCAATCCATCGATAGAAAATAGGGGGTGTTGGTGTGGCGTATCACCATCGTGTCACTCTTGGTCCGGCTATACTTGAATATCAGCTTGGTGGAATCCTCCGTATAGCGCAGTGGCAGGGAGATGTCGTGTACCTTCTTCTGGTTGTTGATGATGATGGAGTCGGTGCCGTATGCTGTCACGGTGAGCGAGTCGAGCGTGTCGTTCTCCACATATTGGGTTTCGGGGTCTACTCTATAAAGAATGCAATTCACCATGGGGCGTGCCGTCATGGAGCAATCTGCCTCCTCCGAGCAGGAGATAGCTATGCTTATTATCGGGCAAAGGATAGCTTCGAATATGACAAGTCTGACTAATTTTTTCATCGTTAAATGGTTTTCTCTATTTGATATTTGTTTCGTTCCGGGGCATTACGTGAAATCAGCTCTCCGAGGAATCCTGCCACGAACAGTTGCGTGCCGATAATCATGGAGGTCAACGAGAGGTAGAAGTAGGGAGAGTCCGTCACAAGGCGGTAAGGCATGCCATGGTGCATGTAGTACAACTTGCTGACACCCACTATGACCACGGCTATGAAGCCGAAGATGAACATCAGCGAACCCAGCAATCCGAAAAAATGCATGGGCTTGATGCCGAACCGGGAAAGGAACCAAAGGGAAAGCAAGTCCAGATACCCGTTTACAAAACGGTTCAGCCCGAACTTGGTCTTTCCATATTTGCGTGCCTGGTGGTGCACCACTTTCTCGCCGATTTTCTTGAAGCCGGCGTTCTTGGCCAGGTAGGGGATGTAGCGGTGCATTTCGCCGTATACCTCTATATTCTTGACCACCTCTTTGCGATATGCCTTCAGTCCGCAATTAAAGTCGTGCAGGTTTTTGATGCCCGATACTTTGCGGGCGGTGGCATTGAACAATTTGGTGGGGAGGGTCTTCGACAACGGGTCGTAACGTTTCTGCTTCCAGCCCGATACGAGGTCGTAGCCCTCCTGGGTAATCATGCGGTAGAGTTCGGGTATTTCGTCGGGACTGTCCTGCAGGTCGGCGTCCATGGTTATCACGACGTCGCCTTGTGCTTGTTCGAAACCACAGAACAATGCCGGCGACTTCCCGTAGTTGCGGCGGAACTTAATGCCCCGTACCTTGTCCGGAGCTTGTGCCTGCAATTGCTCGATAACCTGCCACGAACGGTCGGTACTTCCGTCGTTAACGAAAATCACTTCGTATGAAAAGCCGTTGGCATTCATCACCCGCTCAATCCATGCGAACAATTCGGGGAGTGATTCTTCTTCATTATATAGTGGTACGACAACTGAAATATCCATTGATGTATGATTTTTCTATTTTACAATTGAAATAACATTTCTTTTTGCTGTTCCGTCACTCTGCCGGAGCGTCGTCTTTCTTGCGTCTCATCACGAACAAGGCGGTGGGGAAAGCCAGTATCGAACCCCAAAATACATTGGACGATATCATCTGTAGCGTAATGTCGATAGGGCTGAGCAGTCGGGCTGTCTCCAGAGCTTCCTGATAGGTGGCGATGTACGAATCCATTCCCGGCATGTTGCTTTGGGCAAGCGTGTCTACCATCGTTTCACACGTGTTTATCACATATCCGTGGTCTATGAACCTGAAGTAGATGTAGTGTGCCACGGCGGCAAGCAGCGCAGCAAACATATACATGAAAACGGTGAATACCCATGCATGCAGGAAGCTGATGCCGCCTCCGCATACCTGATTACGATACATCCGTGCATAATAATATCCCATAAAAGGTACGCATAGCGTGAGTCCCATGAAAAGGAAAAGTAAAAAAGGAACCGACAGCCCCACAGGAAAGAGTATGAACTTCAATATCCAAAAACCTCCCATATAGGTACCGAACAGCATTGCGTATCGTTGCATGTAACCTCTATTTTCTGCCATCTTTCTTAGAAATAATATGCAAAGGTACAAATATAGTTGGATTCAAGGGCAAGCCGATGTGTAGATTTTAAATAAATTAGAGGATTCTTTGCGGGGCAAAAAGAAAAAAGCAGGTAACACTTTCGTATCATCTGCTTTTCTTTCGAGCCTCTTGTCGGATTCGAACCAACGACCCCGAGATTACAAATCACGTGCTCT